>Ga0187892_10000040_pt1 | contig 260111 bp, 212 predicted proteins | sample MA1701073metaG_FD_139345 | JGI IMG/M metagenome (GOLD analysis project Ga0187892, IMG submission 139345) | Bio-ooze microbial communities from a basaltic lava cave in the Kipuka Kanohina Cave System on the Island of Hawaii, USA - MA170107-3 metaG ... | reverse complement strand
TTCGGCACCGTGCTGCTGATGGAGGACACGGTCGTCGACGAGCGCCTGATCCTCAAGTTCCTGAACCAGAACGTGGCGCAGGACGAGGAGATGATGAAGCGTTTCGTGCACGAGCTGCGCTACTCGCGCAAGATCACGCACCGCAACGTCATCCGCATCTACGACTTCCTCTACGTGCGCGGCAACTACGCCATCTCGATGGAGTATTTCCCCTCGCATACGCTGGGCGGAGAGATCGTCAACGAGAAGCCGGTCGCGCTGAAGCGCGCGGTGCGCTTCGCCATGGACATCTGCACCGGCATGTCGGTCGCGCACCAGGTGGGCATCGTGCATCGCGATCTCAAGCCGGCCAACGTGCTCATCAACGACGAGGGGCTGCTGAAGATCGTGGACTTCGGCGTCGCGGCGGCGCACCGCGAGGGCGACACCCAGCTCACCAAGACCGGCTACGTGATCGGGTCGCCGAAGTACATGGCGCCCGAGCAGATCCTCGGCAAGAAAGTCGACGAGAAGGCGGACGTGTATTCGACCGGCGTAATCATGTACGAGATGTTCACCGGCGTGCCGCCCTACCACCGCGGCGATCACATGTCGGTGATGTACCAGCACGTGCAGGGCAAGGCGCGCGCGCCGCACGAGATCAACACCTCGTTGCCCGCCGGGTTGTCGGGGATCGTGATGCGCTCGATGTCCGTGGACAAGGGCAAGCGCTTCAACTCCATGGAAGAGCTGCGGCTGGAGCTGGAGAAGTTTCAGTAGCCCTGCGCCTTTTCCCCGTCGCGGCGCTTGCGCGGAGTTGGAGCGCTTCGCCTTGTCCACGATGCTTGGGGGTGTGCTGGCCTCCCGGCTCCTTGCCCTCGGTAGCCGGCAGTCCCGGCGCGTCGTGCGGGACGGCGGCGGGCCTGAAAGCTCTCATGGGAGCTGCCAACAGATGCGGGTAAGCCCCGAATTTTCCTCAGGGGGCGTGCCCTGCTAGAGTTGCGCCCGCCCCAACCATTGCGGTCGCTCCATGCCCAGAATCGACGCGTTCCTGAAGCTCGGGATGGCCCAAGGGTGCTCCGACGTGCATCTCGCCGTCGGCGTGCCGCCCATGCTGCGCATGAACGGCGACCTGATGCCGATCAAGTTCCGCAACCTCGGCGATACGGAGCTCGAGGGCTACGTCACCGAAATCCTGAGCAAGACCCAGCAGGAGCACTTCCGGCAGGGACACGACATCGACTTCTCGTACGTCTCCGAGGACGGCGGGCGCTTTCGCGTCAACGTTTTCCGCAAGGAGACCGGCGTCGGCGCGACTTTCCGGTCCATCCCGAGCGAGATCCCGAGCATCGAACGCCTGGCGCTGCCGCCCATCGTCAAGAAGCTCTGTGACTACCACCAGGGCATGATCCTGGTGACCGGGTCGACGGGCACCGGCAAGTCGACCACCCTGGCCGCGATGATCGACCTGCTGAATTCGACGCGGCGTCTCAACATCGTCAGCCTCGAGGACCCCATCGAGTTCGTCCATCGCGGCAAGAACAGCCAGGTGATCCAGCGCGAGCTCAACACGCACCTGCCCTCCTTCGCCGAGGGCGTGCGCGCCGCGATGCGCGAGGACCCGGACGTGATCCTGGTCGGCGAGCTGCGCGACGCGGAAACCATCTCCATGGCAATGACCGCCGCCGAAACCGGCCACCTCGTGCTCGGCACGCTGCACACCACCAGCGCCGTGAAAACCATCGACCGGGTCATCGACGCGCTGCCGGTCGAGGAGCGCGAGCAGACCAAGAGCTTCCTGTCGCAGAGCCTGATCGCGGTGATCACGCAGGTGCTGGTGAAGGCCGCCGACGGGCGGGGCCGGCGCGCGGTCTGCGAAGTGATGATCATGACCAAGGCGATCGCCAAGCTGATCATGACCGACCAGACGCACCAGATTCCCAGCCAGCTGCAGACCGGCAGGGATCTCGGCATGCAGCTGATGGACATGGCGCTGCTCCAGGCCATCAAGGCGAAGGAAATCGACCCCGACGACGCGTTTGCGTACTGCAGCGACAAGCGGCAGTTCTCGAACTTCGTCACCGATACCAGCATCCTGCCCAAGTTCGACACCGCGACCGGCTGAGGCAAGCGTGGCCCGCGTCGACGAATTCCTCGCCGAGGTGCTCAACAGGAAGGGCTCGGACCTGCATTTCCTCGCGGGCGACCCGCCGCGCATCCGCCTCTACGGCGACCTGACGGCGCTGCGCCCCGATCGCCTGACGGCGGACTTCGTGCGCGACGCGCTGTACGAGATCATGCCGCGCAAGGCGCTGGAGCGCTTCGAAGCGAAGGACGGCACCGACTTTGCCTACGACCTGCAGGGCGTGGCGCGCTTTCGCGTCAACGTCATGCGCCATCTCAACGGCCTGGGCGCGGTGTTCCGCGCCATCCCCTCGCAGGCGCTGACTCTCGACCAGCTCAACATGCCCGAGGCGGTGCGCAACCTGTGCAAGATCGTCAGCGGCCTGATCCTGGTCACCGGCAAGACCGGCTCGGGCAAGTCGACCACGCTCGCGGCGATGATCGACGACATCAATGCGCGCATCAAAGGACACATCCTCACCATCGAGGACCCGATCGAGTTCGTGCACGGGCGCAAGAACTGCCTGATCAGTCAGCGCGAGATCGGCGTGCACAGCCCGGCGTTCGCCAGCGCCCTGCACTCGGCCCTGCGCGAGGATCCCGACGTCGTGCTGGTCGGCGAGCTGCGCGACCTGGAGACGATGAGCATCGCCGTCACCGCGGCCGAGATGGGCATTCTCGTCATGGGCACGCTGCACACCAACGGCGCGGCCGCCACGGTCGATCGCATGGTGAACGCCTTCCCGGCGGACAAGCAGTCGCACGTGCGCACCATGCTTTCAACTTCCCTGCGGGGCGTGGTCTCGCAGCAGCTTCTGCAGCGTGCCGACAAGCAGGGCCGCGTGGCGGCGCTCGAGATCCTCGTGAACACCTCGGCGGTGTCGAACCTGATCCGCCAGGGCAAGCTGGATCAGCTCGAGAACACGATGCAGAGCGGCGGCGCGCACGGCATGCGCACCATGGACACGGCCATCCAGCAGCTGCTGGAGCAGAAGATGGTGACCGGCAAGGAGGCCTACAAGAAAGGCATCAACAAGTCCAAGTTCGAGCCGGTCAAGGACCAGGGCTGACCGAAAGCAACGGGCGGGCGACTGCTGCGCCGGACCGGCATAATCTGTCGAATGACTACTGCCCGCAGACTCTTCGTCACCACCGCGCTGCCCTTCGCCAACGGCTCGTTCCACATCGGCCACATCATGGAGTACACCCAGGCCGACATCTGGGTGCGCTTCCAGCGCATGCAGGGCCACGAGGTGCACTTCGTCTGCGCGGACGACGCGCACGGCGCGCCCATCATGCTCAAGGCCGAGGCCGAGGGCATCACGCCCAAGCAGCTGATCGCGCGCATCCACGCCGAGCGGCCGCGCTATCTCACCGGCTTTCACATCAGCTTCGACAACTTCCACTCCACCGACTCGCCGGAGAACTTCGAGCTCACGCAGGACATCTACCGCAAGCTCAAGCAGGCGGGCCTGGTTTACAGCAAGCCAGTCGAACAGTTCTTCGATCCGGTGAAGGGTATGTTCCTCGCCGACCGCTACATCAAGGGCGAGTGCCCGAACTGCGGAGCGAAGGACCAGTACGGCGACGCCTGCGAGAACTGCAGCTCCGTCTACTCGCCCACCGATCTGAAGAACCCCTACTCGACGCTCACCGGCGCCAAGCCGGTAGTGCGTTCCTCGCAGCACCTGTTCTTCAAGCTGTCGGACGAGCGTTGCCGAAAGTTCCTCGATGAGTGGCTCGGCGCGCAAATCCGCGGCGTGCCGCGGCTGCAGCCCCAGGTGGCCAACAAGGCGCGCGAATGGCTCGAGGGCAAAGGCGACAAGGCGCTCGGCGACTGGGACATCTCGCGCGACGAGCCGTACTTCGGCATTCCGATTCCGGACGTGCCGGGCAAGTACTTCTACGTCTGGCTGGACGCGCCGATCGGCTACCTGGCCAGCTTCAAGAACCACTGCGCCAGGCGCGGCATCGATTTCGAAGCTTTCCTCGCCGATCCGCGCGCCGAGCAGGTTCACTTCATCGGCAAGGACATCATCTACTTCCACACGCTGTTCTGGCCGGCGATGCTGAAATTCGCCGGGGCCCCGTACCGCGTGCCCGATCACGTGTTCGTGCACGGGTTCATCCAGCTTTCCGGCGAGAAGATGTCCAAGTCGCGCGGCACGGGCATCGATCCGCTGCGCTACCTCGAGCTCGGCCTCAATCCCGAGTGGTTCCGCTATTACATCGCCGCCAAGCTCAACGCCGGCGTCGAGGATCTGGATTTCAATCCCGACGACTTCGTGGCGCGCGTCAACAGCGACCTGGTCGGCAAGTACGTCAACATCGTGAGCCGCTATGCCGCGCTGCTGCACAAGCATTTCGGTGGCAGGGTCCTCGAGGAGAATCCCCAGGCTTTGGACCAGACGAGGGCCTACTCGATGATCGCGTACGGCTCGGAAGAGGCCGTCGCCGAAGCCTATGAGCAGCGCGAGTTCGGCAAGGCGGTCCGGGAGATCATGCGTGTCGTCGATCTGATCAACCGCGAGATCGACAATCACAAGCCCTGGGAGATGGCGAAGGATCCGTCCAGGCACCCTGCGCTGCACGTGCTCGGCTCGGACGCGATCAACGCGTTTCGGATCCTGACGTACTACCTCGCGCCGATACTGCCGGTCACGGCCGGGCGCGTCGCGAAACTGCTGGGGCTCCCGCTTCCCTTGCAGTGGCAGGATCTCGACCAGCCCTTCACGCAACTCACGATGCAACCCTACGAGCACCTCATGACGCGAGTGGACCCGAAACAGGTCGATCAGCTCCTGAGCGCAGTTCCGGCGGCCAAAGCCGCACCGGCCGAAGCCGCGGCCGAAGCGAAAAAGTCGGGTGGCGCGCCGAGCGAGCCCGGACGTATTTCGATCGACGAGTTCGCGAAAGTCGACCTCAGAGTCGCGCGCATCGAGCAGGCGGAACTGGTCGAAGGTGCGGACAAGCTGCTGCGCCTGACGCTCGATCTCGGCGGCGAGAAGCGCACGGTGTTCGCCGGCATCCGCGTCGCCTACCAGCCCGAGCAGCTCGTCGGGCGCCTCACGGTGATGGTCGCGAATCTCGAGCCGCGCAAGATGCGGTTCGGCGTTTCGGAGGGCATGGTGCTCGCTGCGGGCGCGGAGGGCACGGGAGTTTTCCTGCTGACGCCCGATTCGGGTGCCCAACCGGGCATGAAGGTGAAATGAGCGGCGCCGGAGCAAGCGAAGGAACTCCGCCGGCGCGCAAGGCTGCGACACTCGCCGACTCGATCGATGCCCTGCTCCCGCAGACGCAATGCGCGCGCTGTGGCTATGCCGGATGCGCGCCGTATGCCGCGGCGATCGCCAGTGACGCAGCTGACATCAACCAGTGCCCGCCGGGCGGGCAGGCGACGATCGACGCGCTCGCCGCACTGCTTGGCCGTACCGCCATGTCGTTGAATCCGGCCAACGGCAACGCAGGGCCTGCGCGGATCGCCCTGATCGACGAGGCACGCTGCATCGGTTGTGCGAAGTGCCTGCCCGCATGCCCTGTCGACGCGATCGTCGGCGCCAATCGCCACATGCATACCGTCATCGCCGCCAGCTGCAACGGCTGCGAGCTGTGCCTGCCGCCCTGCCCCGTCGATTGCATCACGATGGTTCCTGCCCGCGATGCCGCCGGAGCGGCGCTGCCGCAAGCCGACTGGCAGACCTTGCGCGCGCAGGCCGCAGTGCACCGTCGCAGGTACGACGCGCATCGCGAGCGTCACCAGCGTTCCGATGAGGAACGCCGGCAGTTGCTCGCCGCGCGCAAGGAACGCGCCTATGCCCAGTCGCCTGCGAGCCCGCGCAAATGAAGGCGCCGCGGATCGCAGCCCTGTTCCGGCGCCTGCAGGAAGCGAACCCGCATCCGCGCAGCGAGCTCGAGTGGTCGAACCCGTTCGAGCTGCTGGTCGCCGTGATCCTCTCGGCGCAGGCCACCGACCGTAGCGTCAACCTGGCAACTCCGGCGTTGTTTCGTGCCGCACCCACACCTGCGGCGATGCTCGCGCTCGGCGTCGAAGGCATTTCGCGTCACATCCAGTCGATCGGCCTGTTCAACACCAAGGCACGCAATGTGCTTGCGACGAGCCGGATCCTCGTCGAACAGCACGGCGGCGAGGTGCCGCGCGAGCGTGCCGCGCTCGAGGCGCTCCCCGGCGTCGGCCGCAAGACCGCGAACGTGGTCCTCAACGTCGCGTTCGGCGAGCCGACGATCGCCGTGGACACCCACATCTTTCGCGTCGCCAATCGCACCGGCCTCGCGCGCGGCCGCAATCCCGTCGAGGTCGAGGAGCGCCTGCTGCAGGTGGTGCCGCAGGAGTTTCGTCATCACGCGCATCACTGGCTGATCCTGCACGGGCGCTACGTGTGCAAGGCCCGTCGGCCCTCGTGCCCGCTGTGTCCGATCGTCGACCTGTGCGAGTTTCGCGAGAAGACCCGGGCCGACGCACCGGCCAAAGCGGCGGCGCGTCACGCGCCCGCAGCCCGTCCGGCATCCGCCCAGCGGCGCAGGCGCGCCCCCAGAAGCGCACGCAGAGCCTCCCGTGCCCGTGTTCCATGATCAGTCGCGCGGCCAGTTGCGCCGCATGTACGTCGAAGCCTGGCGCAGACATCGCGCAGGCATGCGCCTGGAGCCGCTCGAAGGCCAGGTGGCCCGATTGATCGGTGAGCATCCGGAGTATCACGCGCTGCTCGAAGCGTCCGGGGCGGCGATCGACGCCGAGTTTCCGCCGGAAACCGGCGCGCAGAACCCGTTCCTTCACCTCGGCCTGCACCTCGCGATCCGCGAACAGGTGGCGACTGACCGGCCGGCCGGAATCGCCGCGGTGCACGCTGACCTGTCACGGCGCCACGGCTCCGCTCACGACGCCGAGCATCTCATGCTCGACGTTCTCGGCGAAGCCATCTGGAACGCGCAGCGCAGCGGTACCCCGCCCGACGAGGCGCAATACCTGGCGAAGCTGAGAACGCTCTAGGCATCATCAAAAAAAGTGGGCGGGAAATTCTTAGCGCGGGTCGCGAAAGAAGTTCTTCCCGCCCACAAGCGGGGCCGGTTCGACACGCGCCGGCGGGCACGCGTGTCAGCGGGCGTCAGCCCGCGGAGATTCGCAAGCGTCGGATCGGGCGGCTCATCAGCGACGAGCCAGCGAGCGGGTGCCGCCGTCGACCTTGCGCACCACGCCGACCACGATTCCCTCGATGATCAGCGAATCCTGTTTCAGGTCGACGCGGATCGGCTCGAAGTCCGAATTCTCGGGTAACAGCCAGGCGATGGAACCTTCCTGCCGATAGCGCTTCACCGTCACGTCGTTCTCGAGGCGAGCTACCACGATCTGGCGATTGCGAACCTCCGCGGTGCGATGCACCGCGACGAGATCGCCATCGAGAATGCCCGCGTCGCGCATGCTCATGCCGGCGACCTTGAGGAGGTAATGAGGCTTCGGCTGGAACAAATCGGGATCGATCTGATAGCGACCCTCGATGTGCTCCTCGGCGAGGATGGGGCGCCCGGCAGCGACGCGGCCGATGAGCGGCAGGCCGATCTGCTCGCGCATGGTGTCTTTCAACTGGATGCCTCGCGAGGCGCCCGGAATCAGCGCGATCACGCCCTTGCGCTGCAACGCGCGCAAGTGCTCCTCCGCCGCATTGGCTGACTTGAATCCCAGCTGCCGAGCGATCTCAGCCCGCGTCGGGGGCATCCCCGACTCGGTAATGTGTTCCTGGATCAGCCTCAGGATCTGCGTCTGGCGCGGTGTCAGGTCGGACATGGCATGAGTGCTCTGGGAATCGCGGTACTGTGATTATATACAGGACTCAGCGTTGTGCAACTCCCAACTGCTCGGCAGGCTTGCTCGCACCCGCGGAAAGCCTGAAAAGCGGTCCGCGCGGTCCAACTGATTCGAAAAGCGCGAGCCTCGGCCGTTGCCCGTGGCGGCGCCCCGCACCGGTCGCGCGTGAGGCGCGAGCGCTCGACGTTCTGGCGATGCGCGCGGCGTCCAGGATCTCAGCAGGCAGTGCGCGGCGCCGCGCCCATCACGCGCTCGACGCCGCATCGCCGCGACGTTCGCAACGAGCGCACGCGCGGCGCTTGCGCACACGTCGCAGCGTGCACTCCGCGATCGCCGACGAGGACCCGATGCGACCCGATGCGACCCGATGCGACCCGATGCGACCCGATGCGACCCGATGCGACGCGTGCGCGCACGGTGCAGCCGCGCAAACGCCCGCGTGCCGTGCCGCGCGAATTCGCAATGCACACCGTGCAAGCGTTCGCGACATCGCGCGTAAATGTTGCAATCGCCCCTGTCAACACTTGCAACTATGGTGTCGCCTCTGGACGACACACGCGCAACTTTCAGTTGCATCCGCCGCGCAAATCCGGTTATTTATGCGCCGTTGCGTTTCGGCTCGCGCGCCCGTCGTTCGAGCTGAAGTGTTGGAACTTCGGGCTAACCGAAAAACTCGTGAAAGGGGAAACGAAATGAAGACTGCAATGTTGCTGAAAGCGTCTGCGGCCGCTCTGTGTCTCGGCGCGCTGGTCGGCTGCACCGACCTCAAGCCGATCCAGGCGCAGATCGACGAGCTGAAGTCGCAGGTGCAACGTGCGCAGCAGGACGCTGCATCCGCCAAGGAATCGGCTGCCTCCGCTGCCAGCGCGGCATCCGCGGCACAGCAGGCTGCGAACGGCGCTCAGAGCTCGGCAAACCAGGCACTGTCGGCCGCACAGGCCAGCCAGTCGTGCTGTGACGCCACCAACGAGAAGATCGACCGCATGTTCAAGAAGTCGATGTCGAAGTAATCGACGCGACTTCCGGACGAATCAAACGCCGCGGCTCCTGCCGCGGCGTTTTTTTTGGCGAGCGGCTTTCCTGCGTCAGGGGTGCAGCGTCGCGCCCATTCCCGAGCCGTCCGCGGACAGCTTCGGCAGCGAGACCGCCACCGGCATGCCGCGAGCCTCAGCGAGCGCACGCTCGGCGAGCGGCCAGTTGATGCGCACGTCGCGGTCGCGCGTCGCGTCCACGAGCCGTCGGGTGAGATCGGTGAGCGTCGGACTCGTGTCGGTCGGCAGCGGCGGATTGACTTCGAGGTACAGCACGCCTTCGACCCAGCCCGTCTTCACCGGCTGATTGATGATGTGCACGCGCGTGCCGACCTTCGCCAGTCTGAACAGAGATTCGACGTCCTCGGGATACATGCGGATGCAGCCATGCGTGATCGGCATGCCGACGCCCACCGGGCGATTGGTGCCGTGGATCAGGTATGCGCCCCCGGGAATGCCGAGGCGCATCGCGTAGTCGCCGAGCGGATTGTCGGGCCCCGGCGGGACCGCCTTGGGCAGCGGATTGCCGTCCGCTTCGTGCTGCTTGCGGATCGATTCGGGCGGGTACCAGATTGGCTTGCGCCGCTTGTCGACGATCTTCGTGACGCCGAGCGGCGTGTTCCAGTCCATCTGCCCGATGCTGATCGGGTGCGTGATGACGTACGGCGCCTGGCCGTCGCGCACCTTCGGGAAGTAGTACAGACGGTGCTCGGACAGGTTGATGACGATGTCTTCGCGCTTCACGTCCGGAAGGATGTGGCGCGTGGGCAGCACGATCGCCCGCCCGTCGCCCGGCAACCAGGGGTCGGCACCGGGATTGGCCGCCAGGATCTCGTCGTACCCGAGGCCGTAGCTGCGCGCGATGTCGGGCATCGTGTCCTCGAAGCGCGCCACGGTGTTCTGCTCGAGCCCGACGAGGTCCACCTCCGGCGGCGGGAGCACGAACATGTCGGCGCGCGTGGCCGTCCCTCCGAGCGCGAGTAGCGCGAGGACCGGGGCTCCGGACGCCTTGGGAAACACCCTAGCCTTCATCGTTCAACCTATTTTGCCTCCGTCCGCGGTGCACCACTTCTGCGCGCTCGATCGTTCTCCCAGCTGGGAGCCTTCGCGGGGACCTGGCGTAACCGGCCACCGGGCTGTAGGACAGTGCCCGAATGTGACCGCCTTCACGCCGGCCTGTCGGGCATTCCCTTACAGTGCCCCGCGAATCAAAACTCGAACAAACATTCCTCAAGGGCGCATGGCCGCGAATCCTCTTCGACCAGGGCTCGAGACGAACGATCCCGTTACCGAGCAGCAGGCCGGCTGGGACGCTCAACGCGTCTGGCGCGAACGCGTCATCCGTGGACCGGCCACTGCGCAGCAGGGACAGTCGCAGCCGGGCTGGGATCCCTATCTCGTCTGGCTCAGCCGTGTGAAGAAAGCCTGAGGCGCCAGCGCCCGCCTTTCGCGAGCGCGCGTTTCACGCGCTCTTCAGTACCGAACCAGGGCCGAGCCCCAGGTAAATCCGCCGCCGAACGCTTCGAGCAGCAACAGCTCGCCGCGCCTGATGCGCCCGTCGCGGATGCCGACGTCGAGCGCCATGGGCACCGAGGCGGCCGACGTGTTGCCATGCTCGTGCACGGTCACGATCACCCGTTCCATCGGCATCTCGAGCTTGCGCGCCGTCGCCTGGATGATGCGGATGTTCGCCTGGTGCGGCACCAGCCAGTCGATCGCCGACTTGTCGAGCTGGTTCTTCTCCAGAGTCTCATCGACGATGCGCCCGAGCGTGTTGACGGCAACCTTGAACACCTCGTTGCCCTTCATCTGCACGCCCTGTCCGCCGGTGTCCGGGTGCTGCCAGCCCTTTGACACTCCGCCCGGGTAGTACAGGAGATCCTGGTATTCGCCGTCGGCATGGATGTGCGTGGAGACGATACCGGCCTCCTCGGCAGGCTTGAGCACTACCGCGCCTGCGCCGTCGGCGAAGAGGACGCAGGTGTTGCGGTCCTTCCAGTCGACGAAGCGGCTCAGCGTCTCGGCGCCGACCACGAGGGCACACTTCGCCTCGCCGAAACGCACGTACTTGTCGGCGATCGACAGCGCGTAGATGAAGCCACTGCACGCGGCTTCCACGCTGAACGCCGCGCAGCCATGGATCCCGAGCCGCGCCTGCAGCAGCACCGCGCAATTCGGGAACACCAGGTCGGGTGTGGTCGTGCCGAAGGCGATGAAATCTATGTCCGCGGGCGTCACGCCCGCGGCCTCCATGGCGTTGCGCGCCGCGCCCTCGGAGAGATCCACCGTGGTTTGCCCCGGCAGCGCGATGCGCCGGCTCTCGATGCCGGTTCGCGTGCGGATCCATTCGTCGGTCGTGTCGACGATCTTCTCGAGATCTGCGTTGGTGACGATGTTGTCGGGCAGGTAGCGCCCCGTCCCGGCGATGCGAGAATACGGCATCAGTGATGTACCTGCGCAGCGAGCGCCGTCGCGATCTGGGCCGGCACACCGCGCGCTGCCTCGCGCTCGGCGGTCATGATCGCATGCCGGAACGCGTACTCGTCCGCGCTGCCGTGGCTCTTGATGACGATTCCGGTGAGGCCCACCATGCTGGCGCCATTGTAGCGGCGCGAGTCGAAGCGCGCGCGTACCGCGCCGAGCGCCGGCCACGCGACCGCCGCCATGGCCTTGCGCAACACGCCCGAGGAGAATTCCTCGCGAATTGCGCCGCCGAGCATGCGCGCCAGCCCCTCCATCGTCTTCAGCGCCACGTTGCCGGTGAAGCCGTCGGTGACCACGACGTCGACCTCGCCGCTGAAGATGTCGTCCCCTTCGACGAAGCCGACGTAGTTGAGGCGGCTCGCGCTCAGCAATCGGTGGGCGTCCTGCACGACTGCGTGGCCCTTGATGTCTTCCTCGCCGATGTTCAGCAGGCCGATGCTGGGCCGCGCTTCGTCGTTGAGATCCGCGGCCACCACGGAGCCCATGACGCCGAACTGGAACAGCTGTTCCGCGGTGCAACTGGCGTTGGCGCCGAGATCGAGCATGTGCGTGTGCCCGCCTTCGGCGGGGATGGCCGACATGATGGCCGGCCGGTCGATGCCGGAGATCGACTTGAGCACGAAATGGCCAGTGGCCATGAGCGCACCGGTGTTGCCGGCGCTGACGCAGGCCTGTGCGCGGCCGCTCTTCACGAGCTCGACCGACTGGCGCATCGAGGAATCCTTCTTGCGGCGCAGGGCCTCGCGCGGATGCTCGTCCATGGCCACGACCTGCGAGGCCGGGTGCACTTGCAGCCTCCCGCCGGCCGTGATGCCACGCGCGCGCAGCTCGGCGTCGATCCGCGCGGGATCGCCGACCAGGATCAGGGTGAGATCGGTGCGCTCGTGCGCGAGCGTCGCCGCTGCCGGCACGCAAACGCCGGGCCCGCGATCGCCGCTCATCACGTCGACGGCAATGACCGTGGGGGACGTCACGTCACGGGCTCCGTCGCTGGCGCGGGGGCCTGTGCGAAAACGCTAGTCCTCGCCCGGCTCGTTCTTCGTCGGCAGGACCTTCTTGCCCCGGTAGAAACCGTCCGGGGTGATGGTGTGACGCAGGTGCGTCTCGCCCGACTGCGGGTCCACCGACAACGCCGGACGCCTGAGGGCGTCGTGCGAGCGGTGCATGCCGCGCCGCGAGGGAGTCTTCCTGCTTTTCTGGACCGCCATGGCTCTCTCCGCTTCGAATCACTTCTTCATCAGGTCGCGCAGACCCGCAAACGGTGTCTGCTTCGGTGCAGCCGCCGCAGCAGCCGCTTCTTCGTTCGTCGCGACGCGCTCGCCTGCCCGGCCCTCCTCGGGCCGGCACTGCGACACGTCCGCGTGCATCGGCACGATCGGCATCGCGAGCAGCAACTCTTCCTCGACCAGCGCCGCCAGCGACACGCGCCCCGCCTCCATGATCACCGGGTCATGCGATTCCGGCACCACCGGCACGGTCGCCTCGTCATCGACGAACGCGAGCTCGGCCCGCGCCTCGACATCGACGGTCACCTCGGCGAGGCAACGCTGACACGTCAGAGGCAGCTCGGCGCGCACGATGCAGTGCGCGGCGTCGAAGCCACGCGCCACGTGTTGCGTCGCCGGCATCCGGTGAAAACTGAACTCAGCCGCCGCGTTACCGGTGTCACGCGTCAGCAGGGGGGCAATCCGGGGAAGGTCGCGCAGCGCGATATCGATCTGCACCGACGCTGCCCGGGCGACGAGCGCCGCAACCTCGCCCCACTCGACCCGGTCCCGCGACATGGGCGCGGTATAATAGTGACGGACCCCCCCGCTGTCAAAAGAATTCCGCGCGCAAATCTTTGTTTTTGCAGGCGCTATGGCCGCGCAAACGGGCTCATCCCATTCGATGACCGACTCCCTCATCCTGGCCTCCGGCTCCCGGTATCGACGCGAGCTGCTCGAGCGCCTGCACCTGCCGTTCCGCGTCCACCCGGCCGACAGCGACGAGTCGCCGTTGCCGGGAGAAGCCCCGGAGGCCCTGGTCAGCCGACTCGCCGAGCTGAAAGCACGCACCGTAGCGGCGCGTTTTCCTGACGCCTGGGTCATCGGCTCGGACCAGGTCGCGGTGTGCGGCGGCCGGATCGTGGGCAAGCCGGGGAACGCAGACCGGGCCTGCGAGCAGCTACGGGCAGCCAGCGGCACCAGCGTCCGCTTCCTGACCGCCGTGTGCCTGCTCCGCTCCCCGGATCGCCTCGAAGGGCACCTGGACGTCACGACCGTGCACTTCAGGCCGCTCAGCGAACCGGAGATCGCGCGCTACGTCGAGATCGAGCGTCCGTTCGACTGCGCCGGGAGTTTCAAGTCCGAAGGACTCGGCGTTTCGTTGTTCGAGAGCGTCGATTCCCGCGACCCCACGGCGCTCGTCGGCCTGCCTCTCATCTGGCTATCCGGCGCGCTGCGTCGCGCCGGCTTCGCACCGTAGGCTCCCTCACAGGCGATCGAGCACGCCCTTCAGCGTGTCGTCGAGAGGCACACTCACGGTGAAATCGCGCCCGCCGCTCCATTCGAAACTCACGGTCTGCGCGTGCAGGAACATCCGGTCCAGGCCCAGCTTGCGCATCGCGGCATTGAATTCCTTGTCGCCGTACTTCGGATCGCCCGCCACCGGATGACCGGCGTGTGCGGCATGCACGCGGATCTGGTGCGTGCGCCCGGTCTCGATCGCGACGTCCATGAGCGTCGCACGCTTGAAAAACTGAACGGGCTCGAAACGCGTTGCGGACTCCTTGCCGCCCGCATCGGCCTTCACGACTCGCTCGCCGCCCTGCAGCCGTCGTGTCGCCAGCGGCACGTCGATTCGCTTGCGACCGAGCTGCCAACTGCCCGCGAGCAACGCGAGGTAGTGCTTCTCGACCAGCCCCTCGCGCATGAGGCGATGCAGCTCGCGCAGGCTCGATCGCTTGCGGGCCACGAGCAGGCACCCGCTGGTCTCCCGATCGAGCCGGTGAGCGAGCTCCAGGGTTTCGTCGGGCCGATCCAGGCGCAGCGCCTCGATGACGCCGAAGTCCTCCCCGCTGCCACCGTGCACGGCGATACCGGGGGGCTTGTTGATCACCAGGAGCTCCGCGTCCTCGTGGACGATCGCCCCGCGAATCGTCCGCAGCAGGCTGTCGGGCGCGCGAAGCGTCCGACGCTCGGCTTCCACCCGCACGGGCGGTATGCGCACGCGATCGCCGGCCGCCACGCGGTACTCCGGCCGGGCGCGCTTGCCGTTGACCCGCACCTCGCCTTTGCGCAGGAGCCGGTACACGCGGCTGCGGGGTACGTTTTTCAGGTGTCGCAACAAGAAGTTGTCGATCCGCTGGCCAGCGTCGTCGGCGGCCACCTCGACGTGCCGTACGGGCTCGCGGCCAGGCGCGGGCGGCGACGCGGCCTGCGCGCTCACGAGGGCCCCTTTGCCGCGCCCGAGCAGCCCGTCCAGATCATTGCGGGTTCGTACTGTGTGCGTAACACATTGATTTGCCGACGATGGATTGCTATAGTCCGGCGCGATTTTCCGGCGGGCCCCCGCAGACAACGACGGGGTATCCGTAAGACCGGACGTATCAGCGGCGCCGAGAAACACCGGGTCTCCCAAGGCCTGAGGGCTTCAGCCGGCGCCGCATGTTAGTTGGTTCTGGATTACCAGACCATCGCTTGGGCCTCGAGTGATGCGCGCCACAGCGGCGCGCTTTCCGAAGCGGAACTTCGAAAGTCCGGGCGTGCCGCTGCCTCACAGGCGGGATTGAACCGGCGCACGCGGGCGCAGACGCCCGCCGCCGACGAACTGCGATGACCATGTACAACGCAACATCCTTCCTCCGCATCACGGCTCCCCGCGAACCGCGCTCGACGGCCCCTGGGGCCCGTCTCCCCGAGACGGCTCCCTGTCACCTATCAGCAGGGGCAAATGAAGAGAATGCTAGTCAATGCAACTCAGCAGGAAGAGTTGCGCGTCGCTCTGGTTGACGGTCAGAAACTGTACGACCTCTCCATCGAGATACCTTCCCGGGAACAGAAGAAAGCCAACATCTACAAAGGACGAATCACGCGCGTCGAGCCGAGTCTCGAAGCCGCGTTCGTCGACTATGGCGCGCAGCGCCACGGCTTTCTGCCCCTGAAGGAAGTTTCGAAGGAATATTTCCGCAACGGCGGTTCGCCGAACCGCAACATCCGCGAGCTGCTGCAGGAAGGCCAGGAGCTCATGGTCCAGGTCGAGAAGGAGGAGCGCGGCAACAAGGGAGCCGCCCTCACCACCTTCATCAGCCTGGCCGGCCGATTCCTGGTGCTCATGCCCAACAACCCGCGGGCCGGCGGGGTGTCGCGCCGCATCGAAGGCGAAGAACGCGACCAGCTGCGCGAGGCCATGCAGGACCTGCAGATCCCGGACGGCATGGGCGCGATCATTCGCACCGCCGGCGTCGGCCGCCAGACTCCCGAGCTGCAGTGGGACCTCGACAACCTGCGCGTCGCCTGGGACCAGATCGCCAAGGCCTATGAAGAGAAGGCTGCGCCGTTCCTGATCTACCAGGAGAGCGACGCGGCCACGCGCTCGCTGCGCGACTATCTCGGCGACGACATCGGCGAGATCCTCGTCGACGACCCCGGCGCCTTCCAGAAGGCGCAGGAGTACATGACGCGGTTCATGCCGCCCGAATCGCAGCGGCGTCTGAAGCTCTACCAGGACGAGGTGCCGCTGTTCACGCGCTTCCAGATCGAGAGCCAGATCGAATCGGCGTACTCGCACAAGGTCACCCTGCCCTCGGGCGGGAGCCTGGTGATCGATCACACCGAGGCGCTGGTCTCCATCGACATCAACTCCGCGCGCTCGACCCGCGGCGCCGACATCGAGACCACCGCGTTCAATACCAATCTCGAGGCGGCCGATGAGATCGCCCGGCAGCTGCGCCTGCGCGACATCGGCGGCCTGATCGTCATCGACTTCATCGACATGGAGTCGCAGAAGAACCAGCGCGACGTCGAAGATCGCATCCGCGACGCCGTGCGCCAGGACAAGGCGCGCATCCAGATCGGCAAGATCTCGCGCTTCGGACTGCTGGAGATGTCGCGGCAGCGGCTGCGGCCGAGCCTCGGCGAGTCGACCCACATGGTCTGCCCGCGCTGCATCGGCATGGGCACGATCCGCGGCGTGGAGTCGATTTCGCTCGCCATCCTGCGCCTGATCGGCGAGGAGGCGCGCAAGGAACGCTCCTCGCGCGTCATCGTGCAGGTGCCGGTGGACGTCGGCACCTACCTGATGAACGAGAAGCGGGAGTGGCTCAACACCATCGGCGAGCGCAGCGACTGCAACGTCGTGCTGATCCCCAACCCGAACCTGCAGACGCCGAACTACTCGATCAAGCGCGTGCGCGACGACGAGGCGCAGCTGCCCGAGAACACCACGACCAGCTATCAGATGGTGGAGCAGACCGAGCTGTTGCCGGATGCGACGGCCTCACCGGAGAAGAAGGCCGCGCCGCCGGCGCCGGCGGTGCCAACGTTGTTGCCTGCCACGCCGGCACCGATCCTCGAAACTCCACCGACTCCTGCAGCCGCGGCGCCGGAGGCACTCAAGCCCGGAGTCTTCGTGCGCTTGTGGCGCTACTTCTTCGGAACGGGGGCACCCGTGGCAGTCGAGCCGAAGCCGGCCGAGGTCCGGCGCGAACGGCCTGACCGCTTCCGTCACGACTCTCATCGGCGCCATCGCGACGACGGGCGCGACGGTCGACACCGTCACGGTCGGGATCGCGAGCGTGACCGGGAAGGCAATCGGGACAGGGACCGCGACCGGGACGCCCGCGGCGGCCGTCACGGGAGACCGGAGCGCGGAGAACGCGGCGAGCGTGGAGAGCGAGGCGAACGCGGTGGCGAGCGCCATGGGCAACGCCATCGTCACGGGCATCGCGACGGCCCGCGTGAAGGCGGTGCGCCGCGCGAGCAGGCGAGCCAGCCACGAGGCGACCATTCACGAGCCGAACAGCCGAGGGCGGACGGTCAGCCGCGCGCCGACACGCCACCGAGAGAGGCTCAAGCGCGACCTGAGCCGCGCCAGGAGCAGGCTGCGAACGCCGGCGATTCGCTGCCGGTGCGCGAAGGTCAGCAGGCGGGCGAAAGCGGTCAGGGACAGCGCTCGGACCGCGGAGAACGTGGCGAGCGCGGAGAACGCGGTGAGCGCGGAGGTCGAAGCCGCCGCGGACGCCGACGCCGTGGCGGCGGCGGACGGCGCGAAGGCGGTCGCGATGCGGGCGCGGGCCCGGGCGGGAGCATGAGCGCCGGCCCGGACAACAGCGCCGGCGAAAGTTTCTCCGGCGGCTCCGAGGCTGCCGCACCGCGCACCGGCGACCTGCCGTTCGCCAGTGACGCTCCGCATGAGCCCAGGGAACCCCGTGAGCCGCGAGAACAACGCGAGCCCAGAGAGCATGGCGAAGCGCGGGAACCCCGCGAGAACCGCGAGAACCGCGAGAACCGCGAGAACCGCGAACCGCGCGAACGGCGCGACAGCTGGGAAGCGCCGCCGGCACCGCCGTCGCACCATTTCGAGCCGCCCTCGCCGGCGGTCGAGCCGAGCCGACCCGCTCCGGACAAGCAGGTGGTCTGGACTTCGGGCCCGTCCAGCGATTTCTCGCGCGGACCGGGTCGGGACGACTAGCGACGCCCGCCGGGGACTCGAAGCGAGATCAGTCGCGCGGCCTGCTGCGCAGGTAATCGAGCAGGCCGCGCGCTCCCGACTCAGTGAGGTCCAGCACCCGCTCGAAGCCCGCCGGGCCACCGTAGTACGGATCCGGCACTTCGTCAGCGCCCGCCTGATCGGCGAAGTCCAGGAACAGCCGCACGCGCTCGCGCGTGTTGGCCGGCGCGCGCCGCTGCAGCTCCTGCAGATTCTCGCGGTCCATCGCCAGGATCAGGTCGAACCGCGCAAAATCCTCGTCCACGAAATGCCGGGCGCGCTGCCTGCTCATGTCGAAACCGCGGCGCAGGGCAGCGGCCTGCGAACGACGGTCCGGCGGCTCGCCGACGTGCCAGTCGCCGAGTCCCGCGCTCGCGATCGTGAGCTCGACACCGGGCGCCTCGTTACGCACGAGCTGACGCAACACCGCCTCCGCCGTGGGGCTGCGGCAGATGTTGCCCATGCAGACGAACAGAATTCTCATCAGCCGGCTGAGCGCTCGCCGGACAACAGGCTGGCGGCGCGCTCGAGGTCGGCCGGCGTGTCGACGCCGGGCCCGGGCATCTGCTGCGTAACGCCGACCGCAATCCCGATGCCGTTCTCGAGCGCGCGCAGTTGCTCCAGCTTCTCGGCAATCTCGAGATCGCTCGGCGGCAGCGCCGCGAGGCGCGTGAGCGCGTCGACCCGGTAGGCGTAGAGTCCGAGGTGCCGCAGCGCACCTGCGAAGCGCGACTGGCTCGGCAGGCCCGACGGCGCGCCGTCACGTATCCAGGGGATCGGTGCGCGCGAGAAATAGAGCGCGCGGTTGTCCGCGGCACGCGCGACCTTGACGACGTTCGTATCGAGGAACTCGGCCAGGCTGCGGATGGGCGTGGCGAGCGTCGCGACGCCGGCCAGCGGATTGGTCACCACCAGCTCGGCGACCTGGCGGATCAGCAACTGAGGGATCAGCGGCTCGTCGCCCTGCACGTTGACCACGATCTCGCGCTCGCCCCAGCGGTTGCGGATCGCCACTTCGGCGATGCGATCGGTGCCCGACGCGTGCGATGCACTGGTGAGCATCACTGCCGCGCCGAACGCGCCGCAGGCGTCTGCGATGCGCTGATCGTCCGTGGCGATCCAGATTTCCTCGGCGCCGCTCTGCGTCGCGCGCTCGTGCACCCACTGGATCATGGGTTTGCCGGCGACCGGCAGCAGCGGCTTGCCGGGCAGGCGCGTGGAGGCGAAGCGCGCCGGGATGACGACCTTGAACATCGCTACTTCAGAAGCGGGTCGTCTGGCGCAAGCTGGCGCGCCTCCTCTTCGAGCATCACCGGGATGCCATCGCGCACCGGGTACGCGAGCCGGCTCGCCTTGCATACGAGCTCGGCCGTCGACTCGCTATAGAACAGCGGTGCCTTGGTGACGGGACACACGAGGATATCGAGCAGGCGTTTGTCCATGACGGGCGGCTTGCGCGGATCGCGCGGCTGGTGTTGGGCGCCGCCATTGTAGCCGCGGCGCTATTTTTTGGGCACGTAGAGGTCGGTGATCGTCCCCTCGAACGCCTCAGCCGCGAAGGCCACCGTTTCCGACAGGGTCGGGTGCGGATGGATGGTCAGGCCGACGTCGCTCGCGTCCGCGCCCATCTCGATGGCGAGCGCCAGCTCCGAGATGAGGTCGCCGGCGTTGGTGCCGACGATGCCGGCGCCGAGAATGCGGTGGCTCGACTTCTCGAAGAGGATCTTGGTGAAACCCTCCTCGCGATTCAGGCTGAGCGAGCGCGCGCTCGCAACCCAGGGGAACATGCCCTTGCCATACTCGACCCGCTTCTGCTTCGCCTCGGTCTCGGTCATGCCGAGCCAGGCGATCTCCGGATCGGTATAGGCCACGGACGGGATCACGCGCGCGTCGAACGATCGCTTCAGGCCGCTGGCGGCCTCCGCGGCAACGCGGCCCTCGTGCGAAGCTTTGTGCGCGAGCATCGGCCCGCCGACGATGTCGCCGATGGCAAAGATGTGCGGCACGTTGGTGCGCTGCTGGCGATCGACGGCGATGAAGCCCCGATCGTCCACCTTGACGCCCGCCGCTTCGGCGGCGATGCCCTTGCCGTTCGGCGCGCGCCCGACTGCGACCAGAACGCGATCGTAGACCTGCGAGGACTGGCCTTTTGCGCCCGTGAAGGTGACGCGAATGCCGTTCGGCACCACCTCGACCTCCTGCACGCGCGTGCCCACCAGGATCTGCTCGTAGCGCTGCGAGACGCGTTTCTCGAGCGGACGCACCAGGTCGGGATCGCAGCCGGGCATCAATTGCTCGGTGAGCTCGACCACCGACACTTTGGCACCCAGCGCGTCGTAGACGCACGCCATCTCGAGGCCGATGATCCCGCCGCCGATCACCAGCAGGCGATCGGAGGCTTCCGGCAGCTCCAGGGCCCCCGTGGAATCCATGATGCGCGGGTCGTCAGGCAGGCCGGGCAGGCGCGCCGGTTCGGAACCGGCCGCGATGATGCACTGCTCGAACTCGAGCTGCGTGAGCTTCTCCTCGCCACGAACCTCGAGGCGATGGGCGTCCAGGAACTTCGCGACACCGCGCACCACTTCGACCTTGCGCTGCTTCGCCAGCAGATTGAGCCCGCCCGTGAGCTTGCCCACCACCCGGTTCTTCCAGCCGCGCAGCTTTTCGCGATCGATGCGCGGCTCGCCGAACGCGATGCCGTGCTGGACCATCGATTCGGCGTCCTCTATCACGCGCGCCGCGTGCAGCAGGGCTTTCGATGGAATGCACCCGACGTTCAGGCAGACACCGCCGAGCGTGGGCCAGCGTTCGACCAGCGTGACGCGCATTCCGAGGTCGGCCGCGCGAAACGCCGCGGTGTAGCCGCCGGGCCCGGCTCCGAGCACGACCAGTTGGTCGCGCGCCCCACCCTTCGCCCGGCTCGTCGGAGCCGCGGGCTGCTCCGTTGCCTTGCGGGGCGCACCGCCTTCAGGCACCGCCTTGTCTTTCGCCTTCTGTCCGCCCTTGACCGCCGGCGCCGCCTTGGGCGGCAGCAGCGTAATGGTGTCGATGTAGGGCTGCTCGGCAGCGGGCGGCGGCGACAGCTCGACGATCGTATCGGTGAACGTCGGCTCGCCCTTGGGCGCCACTTCGACGATGGTGTCGGTGAAAGGCTGCGGGCCCCCGTCCGACGGCGCAACTTCGACGATGGTGTCGACGTAGGGCTTCTCGATGTCCTCGGTCCCCGCCGCCTCGTCCACGCGGACGCGCGCGAGCGCTGTGCCACGCGACACGCGGTCGCCGTTCTTCACGAGCACCTGGTCGATCACGCCGTCGGCCGTGGACGGCACGTCCATCGAAGCCTTGTCGGTTTCGAGCGTGACCAGCGGGTCTTCCCGTTTCACGCGATCGCCCGGCTTCACCAGCACGTCGACCACCGGGACGTTCTTGAAGTCGCCCAGGTCGGGCACCAGCAGGTCGATGGTTTTCACGGAATGGCCTCGAGCAGTCCGCGCGGATCGGCGAGCGTCTTCGCCAGGAACGCGGTGAAGCGCACCGCGAGTGCGCCGTCGATCACGCGGTGATCGTAGGAAAGCGACAGCGGCAGGACGAGTCGCGGGACGAAACTGCCGTTCTGATACACCGGCCGGTGCGTCGAGCGCGAAACGCCGAGGATCGCGACCTCGGGCGCGTTGACGATGGGCGTGAATGCCGTGCCGCCGATGGATCCGAGGCTCGAGACCGTGAAGCAACCGCCCTGCATGTCGAGGGCGCTCAGCTTGCCGTCGCGCGCCCTGGCGCTGAGCTCGCCGAGGTCGCGCGCGATCTCATAGATGTCCTTGCGATTGATGTCGCGGATCACCGGCACCACCAGGCCGTTGGGCGTGTCCGCCGCAAAGCCCATGTGCAGGTATTTCTTGTGGACGAGGTTCTCACCCGAGGATTCGAGCGAAGTGTTGAACTGCGGATACTCCGTGATCGCCTTGACGCAGGCCTTCATCACGAAAGCGAGCGGCGTGAGCCTGATGCCCTCCTTCGCGGCCTTGCCCTTGAGCTTCTCGCGCGTCTCTTCGAGATCGGTGATGTCAGCCTCGTCGAACTGCGTGACGTGCGGCACGTTCACCCAGCTGGCGTGCAGGCGCGGGCCCGAGATGCGCTGGATGCGCGACAGCGGCTTGATCTCGACGGGCCCGAACTTTGCGAAGTCGACTTCGGGCACCTTCGGCAGTGCCGCGCCGGGCGCCGCCGCGGGGCGCCCCTCGGTGAGTACGCGCTTCACCCAAGCCTTCACGTCGTCGTGCGTGATGCGTCCCTTGATGCCGGTGCCCTGGACCTGGGTGAGGTCCACGCCCAGCTCACGCGCGAACTTGCGCACCGACGGACCGGCGTAGGCGCGCGAGAAATCCTGGTTGAGCAGCGCCGCATCGGACTCGCCCGCACGCGTTGTCGTCGGCGAAGCCGCAGTCGGCGCGGCGGCGGCGCTCGCCGATGCACTTGGCGGTGCTTTCTCCGCGGGCGCACTCGGCGCAGGTGTGGCGCTCGCATTGGACGTAGGTGCGGCCCCCTGCGCGCCCGGTGCGGCGCCCGGTGCAGCGCCCGGTGCAGCGCCCGGTGCGGACTCCGCCTTCGCGCCCAGCGACGGATGCCGCACCGTCGGCTCGGAATCTCCGACAGCCTTCTCTGCGCGAGCGGGCTTCGCGCCCGCCGGCTCGCCGCCAGCCCCTGCCACGAGCACGACGATGCTACCCGTCGATACCTTGTCGCCCTTGTTGACCTTGACCTCCGTCACGCGACCCGCGACCGACGAGGGGACATCCATCGTCGCCTTGTCGGTCTCGAGCGTGATCAGGGGAGTGTCGACCTCGATCGCGTCGCCAGGCTTCACCAGCACGTCGATGACGGCGACGTCGGAGAAGCCGCCGAGATCGGGGACGCGGACTTCCACGGGCGCGGCCATGCGTCAGGTGGTGACGGGATTGGGCTTGGCGGGGTCGATGCCGAACGCCTTGATGGCGCTGGTCACCGTGGCTACGTCGATCTTGCCGTCGTCCGCCAGTGCTTTGAGCGCCGCCACGACGACGTGATGGCGGTCGACCTCGAAGTACTTGCGCAGGGCGGCGCGCGTGTCGCTGCGCCCGAAACCATCCGTGCCGAGCACGGAGTAGCGACCCGGCACCCACTGGCGGATCTGATCAGGCACTGCCTTCATGTAGTCGGTGGCGGCAATGAACGGTCCCTTGCGGTCCCCGAGGCATTGCTGCACGTAGCTCACGCGCGGCGGCTGCGTGGGATTGAGCAGGTTCCAGCGCTCGGCGTCGAGCGCGTTGCGACGCAGCTCGTTGAAACTGGTGACCGAGAAGACGTCGGCCGGCACGCCGTAGTCCTTCTCGAGAATCGTGGCGGCGGCCAGCACTTCGCGCAGGATCGTCCCCGATCCCATGAGGCTCACGCGCACCTTGCCACGTCCGCCGATCTGCAGCAGGTACATGCCGCTGATGATTCCCTGCTCCACGCCTGACGGCATCGCCGGCTGGACGTAGTTCTCGTTCATCACGGTGATGTAGTAGTAGACCGACTCCTGCTCGGCATACATGCGACGCAGGCCGTCCTGCACGACCACCGCCAGCTCGTAAGCGAAGGCGGGATCGTAGGCGATGCAATTGGGCACGGTGCTCGCGAGCAGGTGGCTGTGGCCGTCCTGGTGCTGCAGGCCTTCGCCGGCCAGCGTCGTGCGACCGGCAGTGGCACCAATGATGAAGCCACGCGTGCGCATGTCGCCGGCAGCCCACGCGAAATCGCCGACGCGCTGGAAGCCGAACATCGAATAGAAGATGTAGAACGGCACCATGTTGAGATTGTGATTGGCGTAGGCGCTGCCCGCGGCCATCCACGAGCAGAACGAGCCAGCCTCGTTGATGCCCTCCTCGAGAATCTGGCCCTTGATGTCCTCGCGGTAGTACATGAGCTGGTCGGCGTCCTGCGGCGTGTACAGCTGGCCCACCGAGGAATAGATGCCGACCTGGCGGAACATGCCTTCCATGCCGAAGGTGCGCGCTTCGTCCGGGACGATCGGCACGATGTGCTTGCCGATGTTCTTGTCCTTGATCAGGGTCGTGAGGATGCGCACCAGCGCCATGGTGGTGGAGATTTCGCGGTCGGCGCTTCCCTGCAGCAGTGCCTCGAACACCTGCAACGCCGGCACGACCAGCGGCTCGGCGGTCGCGCGCCGTTGCGGCAGCGAACCGCCGAGCACAGCGCGCCGCTCGCGCAGATACTTAAGCTCGTCGCTGTCGTCAGCTGGCCGCGCGTACGGCAGCTTGACCAGATCCTCGTCGGACACCGGGATGTGGAAGCGGTCGCGGAACGCCTTCAGGCCCTCATCGTCGATCTTCTTCGCCTGGTGCGTGACCATCTGGCCTTCGCCGGCCTTGCCGAGGCCGAAGCCCTTGACGGTCTTCGCGAGAATGACCGTGGGCTGCCCCTTGTGCGCGACCGCAGCGGCGTACGCGCTGAAAACCTTGCGCGGATCGTGGCCGCCGCGGTTCAGGTGCCAGATCTCCTCGTCCGACATGTTCGCGACCATCGCCTTGAGCTCGGGATACTTCCCGAAGAAATGCTCGCGCGTGTACGCGCCGCCCTTGGCCTTGAAGTTCTGGTACTCGCCGTCGACGCACTCTTCCATCACACGGCGCAGGAGACCCTTGTTGTCCTTCGCCAGCAGCGGATCCCAGCGCGAGCCCCACAGCACCTTGATGACGTTCCAGCCGGCACCGAGGAACGCGGCCTCGAGCTCCTGGATGATCTTGCCGTTGCCGCGCACCGGCCCGTCGAGCCGCTGCAGGTTGCAGTTGATCACGAAGATGAGGTTGTCGAGTTTCTCGCGCACCGGCATGGTGATCGCGCCCATCGACTCGGGCTCGTCCATCTCGCCGTCGCCGCAGAAGCACCAGACCTTGCGGTCGCTCGGCTTCACCAGTCCGCGGTGCTCCAGGTAGCGCGTGAAGCGCGCCTGGAAGATCGCCATCATCGGCCCGAGGCCCATCGAAACCGTCGGGAACTGCCAGAACCCGGGCATCAGCCACGGATGCGGATAGGACGTTAGTCCCGGGCCCGCGAGCTCCTGGCGAAAATGGCGCAGCTGCTCGTCCGTGAAACGGCCTTCGAGGTAAGCGCGCGCATAGATGCCGGGACTCGAGTGGCCCTGGATGTACACCATGTCGCCGGGATGACGCTCCGACGGCGCGCGCCAGAAGTGATTGAAACCGACCTCGTAGAGCGTCGCCGACGAGGCGTACGTCGAGAGGTGCCCGCCGAGCTCGGTGCTGATGCGGTTCGCCTGCACGACCATCGCCAGAGCGTTCCAGCGGATGTACGCCTCGATGCGCCGCTCGAGCGCGCGATTGCCCGGATAGTCCTTCTCGAGGCCGGGCGGGATGGTGTTGACGTAGGCGGTGTTCGGCTTGAACGGCAGGTAGGCGCCGGAGCGGCGCGTGTGGTCGATCACGCGTTCCAGCAGGAAGTGCGCGCGCTCGGGGCCGTGCGTGCGCAGCACCGAATCGATCGCCTCGAGCCACTCGCGCGTCTCCTGCGGATCGACGTCATCGGCTTTCTGTTCGTGCCGCTGCTCTGGTTTCTGCTCCAGGTTCATTCCGTACGCTTTTTCCGGAAAACGAGACTGAGGGGTGGCGCGGGCGCGAGGTGAATCGCGAAGTGGTCCTGTATGATCCGGGTTTGCATTTTTTCGGTCAAGGTGAAGTCCGGTGCCACTACTTCCCGAGCGCGCACTGCCGAACGTGACCGCGCGTCCCCATGCGCCGCGCGCCTCGGACCTGGCAAAGCTCGACGCGCTGCTGATCGTTGTCTTCGAAGACATTCCTGCCGCTGCCTGGAGGCGCCTGCCGCGCGGCGCGTGGCTCAGTGCGGAGCGTGCACGCCGCAATGTCCGTGCCGGCGGAACCCTGAGCGCGCGGCTGGACAACAAGGCACACACGTTGCTCGTGCTCGGCGTCCTTGCGCCTGATGCGGCGCCATTCGCCGCCTTGCGACTCGCCGGACAGATGATCAAGGAAGCGACCGCCGCACAGGCTGCGCGTATCGGCGCTCAGGTCGTGGGGAAGAATGCCGTGCAGGTCGCGGTCGCCCAGGAAGCGATTTCTGCCGCGACTCTCGCCGCGGGTTTCGCGATGCCCTCCTTCAAGAGCGCGCGCGATTCCGCGACACTGCCGCGCTCGCTGGTGCAGTTCGGCACGGCCGACGCCGACGGCGTTCGCGTCACCGCCGCGACCAGCGAAGGCAACAATCTCGCGCGCTGGCTCACGGCGCTGCCCGGCAACGAGCTCGACGCCCTCTCCTATCGCAAGCGCATTGCCAGCCTCGCGCGCCGCGAAGGGTGGCGCATGCGCTTCTACGACACGCGTGCGCTCGTCAAGGAAGGCGCTGGTGCGTTTCTCGCGGTCGCGCAGGGCAGCGAGAATCGCGACGCGGGCATCGTGCACCTGCAATATCAGCCCGGGCGCGCGCAGGGCGCGCGACTGGTGTCACTGGTCGGCAAAGGCATCTGCTTCGACACCGGCGGCACGAACCTCAAGGCGCACAAGAGCATGCTCGACATGCACACGGACATGGAAGGCAGCGCCGTGGCGATCGGCACGTTGCTCGCGCTCACCCGCCTGCGCGCATCGTTCGCCGTCGACTGCTGGCTGGCGATCAGCGAGAACCGCATCGGGCCGAAGGCATACAAGCCACAGGACGTGGTCACAGCCGCGAACGGAACGAGCATCCACGTCATCCACACGGACGCCGAGGGACGCATGGTCCTTGCGGACGCACTGGTCCTCGCCTCGCGGCGCGAACCGGCACTCATCCTCGATTTCGCAACCCTTACCGGTGCGTGCGTGAATGCGCTCACCGAACGCTACAGCGGCATCTTCACCAATCGCCCGCAGTGGCGCGACGTACTGGAACGGGCCGGCGTCGCGAGCGGCGAGCGCACCTGGTGCTTTCCGATGGACGCCGACTTCGATTCTGACCTCGAGAGCCCGCTCGCCGATATCCTGCAATGCACGACCGAGGGCAAGGGCGATCACATCCTCGCGGCACGGTTCCTCAGCCGCTTCGTTCCGCCCTCGATCGCGTGGGCGCACATCGATCTCGCTGCGAGCCAGCGCACCGGTGGCCTGGGCCACATCAATACCGAGATCACCGGCTTCGGCGTGCGCTACGCGGTGAACCTCCTGCTCGAGCAGGACATCCTCGAGCGCGCCGCCGGAGCAGCCGCTTGAGCGAAGTGTTGACGATTCGCAGGCCGGACGACTGGCACCTGCACCTGCGCGACGGCGAGCACATGCGAGCGGTCCTGCCGTTCACGGCCCAGCGCTTCGGCCGCGCCATCGTGATGCCGAATCTCAAGCCGCCCGTGACCACCGTCGCGATGGCGCAGGCTTATCGTCAGCGCATCCTGGAGGCGCTGCCCACGGGTTCGCGCTTCCAGCCCCTGATGACTCTTTATCTCACCGAACAGACGCGGCCCGAGGAAATCGCAGCGGCGAGGAGCAGCGGATTCATCCATGGCGCGAAGCTCTATCCCGCCGGCGCGACCACGCACTCCGAAGCCGGAGTGCGCTCGGTGCAGGCGATCCACGGCGTCCTCGAACGAATGGAGGCCGTGGACCTGCCGTTGCTGGTGCACGGTGAAGTGACCGATCCGCAGGTCGACGTCTTCGAGCGCGAGACGCGCTTCATCGGGACGACGCTGATGCCGCTGGTCGAGCGCTTCCGCAAGTTGAGAGTGGTGTTCGAGCACATCACGACACGCGACGGCGCCCTCTTCGTGCGCGACGCGCATGAGCGCGTCGGCGCCACGATCACGCCGCAGCATCTGCTGCTCAACCGCAACGCGCTTTTCGAGGGCGGGTTGCGTCCGCACCTCTACTGCCTGCCGGTGCTCAAAGGCGAGCGCGACCGCGAGACGCTGCTCGAAGCGGCGACCAGCGGCAATCCGAAGTTCTTCCTCGGGACCGACAGCGCGCCGCATGCCCGCTCCGCGAAGGAAGCGGATTGCGGGTGCGCCGGCGTCTTCTCGGCGCACGCCGCCATCGAGCTCTATGCGGAGGCCTTCGCAGCAGCCGGCCGCCTCGATCGGCTCGAAGCGTTCGCGAGCCAGCACGGCGCGGACTTCTACGGACTGCCGCGCAACGAAGAAACGATCACGCTCGCCCGCCGCGAGTGGCAGGCACCGGCGCGCTATCCGTTTGGCAGCGAGGAGCTCGTGCCGATGCGCGCCGGCCAGAAGATCGGCTGGGTCCTGCAGGCATGAGCACGCCGGAGATCGATCCTTCCCGGCTCATGGCCAACCGCTTCCGCGGCTTTCTGCCCGTGGTCGTGGATCTCGAAACCGGCGGCTTCAACCCGCAGACCGACGCGCTGCTCGAAATCGCGGCGGTGCTCATCGAGGTCCAGGGCGACGGCACGCTCCGGCGCGGCGAAACGCACCGTTATCACGTGCAGCCGTTCCCCGGCTCCAACATCGAGCGCGCCTCTCTCGAAATCACCGGGATCGATCCCGATCACCCGTTGCGACCGGCGATCCCGGAAAAAGACGCGCTACAGCGCATCTTCCGCGAGGTGCGCCGCGCCGTCGTCGACACCGGGTGCCGGCGTGCGATCCTGGTGGGACACAACGCGTTCTTCGACCTGAACTTCCTCAACGCCGCGGTGGCGCGCACCGAGATCAAGCGCAATCCCTTTCACCCATTCTCGAGCTTCGACACGGTGACGCTGGCCGGCGTGGCTCTCGGCCAGACGGTGCTGGCCCGTGCGCTGGCGGCGGCGGGACTGCAGTGGGATCAGACCTCGGCGCACTCGGCCGCGTACGACGCGGAGCGCGCGGCGGACCTGTTCTGCCTGCTGTGCAACGAGCTCAAGCCGGTGTACGACCGCTACGCGAAGCGCGTCGCCGAGCTCGGGCTCAACCTGGGTGAAATCGAGGGCGGTCCGCCCTTCCCTGTCCAGGATGGCAGCTGAGCAACCAGGCACCGATCCGACCCTGTCTGGTTGTTGACCAACCAGACACCGGTCATCGGCTCAGTTCTTCGACGCGCCCGCAGAATCGAGCAGCTTCTTCAGCTCCCCGCTGCGGAACATTTCCATCGCGATGTCACAGCCGCCGACCAGCTCGCCCTTGACGTAGAGCTGCGGGTATGTCGGCCAGTTCGAATAGCGCTTGAGTGCGTCGCGCATCTCCGGGTCCTCGAAGATGTTCACGTGCGCGAACTGCGCGCCGCACTGGCGCAGCGCGGCGACGGTCTGCGCGGAAAATCCGCACTGCGGAAAATCGGGCGTGCCCTTCATGAAGAGCACCACCGGGTTGGAAGAAAGCTGTTGCTTGATGCGTTCGACGACGTCCACGAATTCGATCCTCTGCGTGAATGATGACCTGTCCCGCCCGGCGCTCCGGCTCCGGCGTTGTCGCGCTCAGGAACCTGTGCTGCGTGCAGCTTCCAGCATGCGCTGCCGGCGCTGCTGCGCCCGCTCCACCACCTGCCACTGCTCTTCGGCGCTCAGGCTCGTCCACGCGCCGATCTCGGCGCGACTGCGAAAGCATCCGCGACAGATGTCCTGCGGATCCAGAGAGCAGATGTTGATGCAGGGCGAGCGCGGAGCTTCGACGGTCATGAGCGATGCCGACCACGGCGGGCGTTGAATTATGTGGGCTCGTCGCCTATTCTTCAAACCGCCGCGGGCACCGCGGTTTTTCATTGAAAATCAGACGCATAAGAACCGGCGACCAGCACCACGGAGAACGCCAGCAATGAATCCGCTCACCTCGGTTCCCGGCGCCATCATCACTGGCGTCATCCTCGCCATCCTCGCCATGGTAGTGATTCCCGGAGGCGGCTTCGGACAGTTCAACGAGCTGTCGCTGGCGCGATGGCTTCACATCCTCTCGGGCATCACCTGGATCGGCCTGCTTTACTACTTCAACGTCGTGCAGGTGCCCGCGCTCGCAGCCGCGACAGCCGACAAGGGTGGACCGGGCGGCGCCGGCATCGCGAAGTACGTCGCGCCGCGCGCGCTGTTCTGGTTCCGCTGGGGCGCGGTCGCCACCCTGGCCACCGGCCTGTGGTATCTCGCTCGCAGCGCCAACCTCGGGGGCGCAATCATGCTCGGCATGGGCGGCGAGAGCGTCAACCTGTATCAGCTCGTGATCGGCATCGGCATGTGGCTCGGCGCGATCATGTTCTTCAACGTCTGGGTGCTCATCTGGCCGAACCAGAAGAAGATCCTCGGCCTCACGCCGGCGAGCGACGATCAGAAGGCTGCGGCGCGCAAGACTGCCCTCTACGCTTCGCGCACGAATTTCATCCTGTCGATCCCGATGCTGCTCTGCATGGGCTCGGCGAGTCACGGCCTGCCCTTCTGAGGTCGACGCAGGAGAGCAATGCCCGCCGACGATCGCGCGCCGCCGGCTGACCTGAGCGATCAGGTCCGGCGCGCGCTCGCGGAAGACGTGGGCAGCGGCGACGTCACCGCCGCACTCGTGCCCGCCGACGCCGTGGTCGACGCGACGGTGATCACCCGCGAGCCTGCCGTGATCTGCGGCCAACCCTGGTTCGACGCGGTGTTCGCGCAACTGACTCCGCAGGTCCGCGTCGAATGGTGCGTTCCCGAGGGCGCCGGCGTGGCCGCCGACACCTTGCTCTGCAAGCTGAGCGGCCCGGCACGCGCGATCCTCACGGGCGAACGCACCGCGCTCAACTTCCTGCAGACGCTGTCCGCGACTGCCACTGCGACGCGTCAGTACGTCGACGCGGTGGCCGGCACGGTGTGCCGGATTCTGGACACCCGCAAAACGATTCCCGGCCTGCGCGCGGCGCAGAAGTACGCGACGCGCATCGGCGGCGCGCAGAACCACCGCATGGGCCTCTATGACGCGGTACTCATCAAGGAGAATCACATCGCCGCTGCTGGTTCGATCACGGCTGCGATCGCGGCTGCCCGCGCAGCAACCCGGGCTCGGGCTCCCGGGGCTTTCGTCGAGGTCGAAGTCGAGAACATGGCGGAGTTCCAGGAAGCGCTGGCGGCACGGCCCGACGTGATCATGCTGGACGAGTTCCCGCTCGAGTCGATGCGCGCCGCCGTGAAAATGACGCGCGCCGCGGCAAGCGGCGTGAAACTCGAAGCGTCGGGTGGTGTGTCGCTCGACAGCGTGCGTGAGATCGCCGCGACCGGCGTCGACTACGTCTCGATCGGTTCGATCACCAAGCACGTGCGCGCGGTCGATCTGTCCATGCGGTTTTCTGCCACTTCGTGACATCTCCCGCGCGCGAGACGGACTATCTGCTGAGCCCGCGCTTCGCGCCATGTATCACATGGGGAACAGGCGTCGCCGTGGGATTGACTCTCGTCTTCGTGGCGCTCGAGGGGCTCAACGGCAGCCCCACAGATCGGCCGTTGACAATTGCCAGCCTCTCCGCCTTCCTCGGCTTCGCGGTCGCTGCCGGCCTCGTACTCGGAGCGTTAGTCTGGCTGGGCGGAAGGATTGGTGGAGTCGTCGCGACCGCCGACGGTCTGCGTGCCGGCTGGCGACGACGGAAAAAGCTGTCCTGGGCATCGATCTCGGTGGCGCGACCCACGGCCTCTGCGGGCGTGCCCATGCTGATGGTCATGTCGTCGCCGCCGTTCGAGACGACGATCTGCATCATCACGCTGGGGCTGGATCGCCGCGAGGTGCACGAAACTCTGGCCAGACTTGCGGGCCAGGATCACGTGCTGACGCTCAGCTTCGAGGCCGCGGGCTCGACCCGCGTCACCTCATGAATTGACGGCTTTGAGCACCCGCTGCGGCTGCGAGACGCCATAGCCCTGCGCGTAGTCGACGCCGAGGCCGCGCAGCATCTGGATGATCTCCTGGTTCTCGGCGAACTCGGCGATCGTCTGTTTGCCGGTGAGGTGCCCGATCTCGTTGATCGAGCGCACCATCTCGCGGTCGATCGGGTCGTGCAGGATCTCCTTCACGAAGCTGCCGTCGATCTTGAGGAAATCCACGGGGAAGTGCTTGAGGTAGCCGAACGAGGACAGGCCGGTGCCGAAGTCATCGAGCGCGAACTTGCAGCCCAGCTCCTTGAGCGCCTGGATGAAGCGGTTGGCCTGCGAGAAGCTCGCCACCGCCGCGGTCTCGGTGATCTCGAAGCAGATCTTGGTGGCGTCGATGCCGCTGCGGTGGAACTGGTCGATGACGAACGGCAGGAACTTGTCGTCGCCGAGGGACTGGCCCGACAGGTTGATCGAGCACATCGCCAGCTTCTCGCGCTCGTCGGCCTCGGATACCAGCCAGCGGAACGCGTTCTCGATCACCCAGCGGTCGATGTTGGGCGTGATGCCGTAGCGCTCGGCGGCGGCGATGAAGTTGTCCGGCGAGACGATCTTGCCGGCCTCGTCGCGCATGCGCAGCAGCAGCTCGTAGTGATAGCCGGAGTCCTGGCGCTGCAGCGGCTGGATGGTCTGGCGGAACAGCTCGAAGCGCGATTCCTCCAGCGCGTTGTTGATGCGCGCCGCCCACTGCATCTCGCGGCGGCGGCGCATGAGGTCGATGTCGTTCTCCTCGAAGCTGTGCACGCGGTTGCGCCCGGCTTCCTTGGCCGCCGCGCACGCACTGTCCGCCGCACTCAGGATCGAGGCCACGTCTTCGTTGTCGGGCGAGATCGGCACCACGCCGATGCTGGCGCCCATGCGGAAGGTGCGCTCTTCCCAAACGAACCTGAAGTTGCGCACCGCTTCGCGCAAGGTCTCGGCCGAGCGCATCGCCTCGTCCAGCGAGCAGCTCTCGAACAGCAGGCCGAATTCGTCGCCGCCCAGGCGCGCCAGCGTGTCGCGCCAGCGGATCTTGGACTTCAGGAGCGCGCCCACCTGGCCGAGCAGCGCATCGCCGGCGCTGTGGCCGCAGGTGTCGTTGACGATCTTGAACTGGTCGAGGTCGAGATAGGCGACCGCGTAGGACGTCTCGCGCGCCTTGGCGCTCTTGAGCGCACGCTCGAGGCGGTTCTCGAATTCGCGGCGGTTCACCAGGCCGGTGAGCACGTCGTGGCTGGCGTGGTAGCTCAGCCGGCGGTTGAGCTCGCGCGACTCGCTGACGTCATGGAACACCAGCACGCCACCCGCCACCCCGCCCTGCCCGTCGCGGATCGGCGCCGCGGTGCTCTCGACGTACAGCTCGTTGCCGTCGCGGCGGATGAGCAGCATGGGGCGCACTGACTTGATCGAACGCGTGCGGCGGATGGCCACGCTCATGGGGTTTTCCAGAGGCTCGCAGGTCTCCTCGTGGAACGCGCGGAAGATTTCGTCGATCGGCCGCCCCTGCGAGTCTTCCAGCCGCCAGCCGGTCAGCTCCTCGGCCACCGGGTTGATGTACTCGACCAGCGAGTTCTGGTCCGTGGTGATCACGCCGTCGCCGATCGACTGCAGCGTGATCTGCGCGCTCTCCTTCTCGCGGAACAGCGCGTCCTCGTAGAGCTTGCGCTCGGTGATGTCGAGCTCGCTGCCGACCAGGCGCAGCAGCCGCCCGCTGGCGTCGACGCGCGCCTTGGCGCGGCTAACGACCCAGCGCCACTCGCCACTGCGGTGACGCATGCGGTGGATGCTTTCGAACAGCGAAGTCTTGCCGGCGACGTGATCGCGGATCGCCGCCTGTACGCGCGGCATGTCGTCCGGATGGACGAGCTGGCGCCAGTCGGGCGAGTTGTTCATCTCCTCGGGCCCGAATCCCAGCATCGCCTTCCAGCGCGGCGAGAAATACACGCGGTTGATCTGCGCGTCGAAGTCCCACAGCCCGTCGTTGCCGGTGTGCATCGCGAGCTCGTTGCGCTCCTCGAGGCTCGCGAGGTGCCGGCGGATGCGCAGGCGCTCCAGGCCGGAGGCGAAACTGGTGCCGATGAGCTTGAGCAGCAGATGCAGGTTCGCGTCCCACACCTCGCGCGGCTGAACGTTGCACAGGCCGAGGAAGCCGCACACCTGGCCCTGCACGGCGAAGCCGATGATCAGCACCGAGCCGACGTTCAGGCCCTTGAGGCGTTCGCCCTCGGCCTGCTGCTCGCGGCGCACGGTGGCGCTGTCGCGAATTTCCAGGATGCGCATGTGCTCGAGCTTGGCCTTCAGCCACGGCAATGCATCGAGCGGCTCGCCCTTCAACACTTCGGGACGGCACTGCGCGAACATGGTCTTGGAGACGGTGATCGACTCCAGATGCGTCAGCTCATCGTCGATGAGCGCGATGAAGGTGGCGTCGGTGCCCGTGGCTTCGCGCAGCGCCTCGAGATTCTGTTTGATGCAGGCATCCGCGCCCGCTTCGGTCATCGACTGGAAGTCGACGGCAATCTTCGTGCACGTGACATCGAGCCCCAGGACGGGCCGCGGGCTGCGGCGAGTCCAAAGTTGGGGAGAAAGAATGTCTGAGGCGGTAAAGTCTTCTGCCGAATCGCTCGGCCCGGTCCCCGTTCCCATGGTTATCGCTTCCTGCGAGAACTGCCGGCGGAGTCTCTCAGCATCGGCCTGTCATCAGATGGACCTGGTACACAGTTGCCGAGCGTTCCTCTCGCGGTAGTTGCGGGCGATTTTGCCATGATTTTCGAACAAAGCAAGCTAAGTTTCTGATTCATTGACCATTGCCGCGAGTCTTCGCCACGCGCCGCGTCGCCGCGAGATTCCGGCAGCGACCTCCATCCCAACTTCCCGGCCCCGAACCGGTGTCCCTGTCAACGAACACCCCCCGCCCGCGTTCTGGATGGCGGGAAGCAATCGTCAGGGAGGCTGTCATGGCCCGTCTCACCGGATCGCGTCGCTGCACGCGATCATTCGAATCGTTGCGGAATCTCCTGCTCGCTTCGCTGCTCGCGCTGATTTGCGCGTGCGGCGGTGGCGGTGGCAGCGGCGCTGAGGAAAACCCCACGCCCGCACCCCAAGGCTGCTCGGCTTCGAGCTGCGGAACCGTGTTCCTCAGCCTCACGGACGCCGATGGCGACTTTCTCAGCTACAGCGTCGACGTCGTGTCGCTCTCGCTGCGCAAGGCGAACGGCGCGCTCGTCGAAACGCTGCCGGTCGCAACGCGCGTGGACTTCGCGCAGCTCGTGGACCTCACCGAGTTCGTGACCGCGGCGACCATTCCGAACGGCGTGTACGTCGAAGGCACGATCCGCCTCGACTACAGCAACGCCGAGGTCACCGTCGAGGTAAACGGCGAACCGCGCGCTGCCCAGGTGGTGGGCGCCAACGGCCAGCCGCTCGGTGTCGTCGACGTGCGCGTGATGCTCGACAACCGCAATCACGTGCTGATCGCTCCGGGCCGGCCGTCCTGGCTGGAACTCGACTTCGACCTGGCTGCTTCGCACAGCGTCGACATCACCACGACACCCGTGCGCGCGGTCGCCGAACCCTTCGTGGTCGCGAGCCTCGAGCCCGAGGATTCGAAAGAAATGCGCGTGCGTGGCCCGCTGATCAGCGTGAATGCCGCGGGTGGCAGCTACCTCATCGACGTGCGTCCGTTCGAGCATCGCAACGGGCGCTTCGGGCAGCTCACGGTGAACACCACTGCGCAGACCGAATTCGAGGTCGATGGCCAGACCTACACCGGCAGGGCCGGCCTGGATGCGATGGCAGCCCTCAGCGCCGGCGCACCGACGGCGGCCTTCGGCGTGCTCGAACGCAGCGAGCGGCGCTTCACCGCCGAGCGCGTCCACGCCGGCACCAGCGTTCCGGGCCCGGCGCACGATGCCCTGCGCGGCAACGTGATTGCGCGCGACGGAGACACACTCACGGTCCGCGGCGCCACGCTCATCCGCCGCTCAGGCAGCGTGACGTTCATCCGTGACGACATCACGCTCCTCGTCGGAGAGGACACCGGCGTGACGCGCGACGGCCAGCGCGGCAACGACCTCGGCGACGAAGCCATCTCCATCGGTCAGCGCATCGCCGCGTTCGGCGAGGCCAGCGAACAGAACGGCGAAGTTGTATTCGACGCAAACCCGGGCCGCGTGCGGCTGCACCTCACGCACCTGTGGGGCACGCTCGAAGCGGCCAACCCGGGTAGCCTGGTGGTTGACCTCACCAGCATCGACGGCCGGCGCATCGAGATCTTCGACTTCGCCGGCACGGGCGCCACGCCCGCGACGGACGCCGATCCGGCGAGCTACGAGATTGCGACCGGCGCGCTCGGCGTCGCCAACCTCACGCTCGACGCACCGATTCGCGTGTTCGGATTCGTGACGCCGTTCGGCAACGCTCCGCCCGACTTCGAAGGCCGCAGCTTCGTCGACTTCAGCGACGTGCGCGCCATCCTGAACGTCGGCTGGGGCAGCGGTACGAGCGCGCCGTTCCTGTCGATGGGCAACGACGGGCTCACGCTCGACAACCAGAATCCGGATCTCGGGCTGCGCCACTTCATCCTCATCGGCCCGCGGGTGATCGACATCACCACCCTGCCGGCGCCGCCGCGCATCGTGCCGGGGAACGGTCGCGGCCTGTACGCGATCGGTCAGCCGCTGCGAGTCGAGGTGTACAGCGACTTCGGCGAGTTTGCGGCCCGCCTTGCCGAGAAGTTGTCGGGAGGCGCCGAGGCCCAGGCTCTGAGCACCGGCGGGGCGTGGGACGCCGGCGCGGGCACGCTGACGACGAATCGCCTGTCGATCAGACTGTCAGCCGACTGACCGTCAGCGGATGGCTAACGGGGCGGCTCGTACAACCGGGCCGCCTCTTCTTTTCCGGCCTTCACGCACTCGGGCTTGGGTGAACCGGCGATCAGCCACCAGCGCTCGTCGCTCGTGACGCCGACTTCCTTGCGAGGCAGTCCCTCGAAGCACGGACGTATCTTGGTGTCTTCGATGAGCAGCTCGCGGCGCGGCGCGCCCGCGAGCCAGCGAGCCGCGTCGAACGTCTCCTGCGGCCCTTCGCGCCACCGGGCGTGGCCGAAGTTGACGGTCGGGCGCTGCAGGTAGAGCAGAAACTGTTCCTTGTAGGCATGAAGCCCGAGCTCGGCGTCTGCCGCAGCGAGCTGCTCGACACGCGAGGTGAAAGCTCGCGCCGAACGCGCGTCGTTGGCTTCCGGCATGAGCCACCAGCCGCCGACCACCCAGATTCCACCGAGGACGACTGCCCACGCCTGCGCCGCGCGCTCGACGCCCGCCACGCCCATGCCGATTGCGCCAACGATGGCCATCACCCCAATCGGCAGCCACGTGTCGAGGCCGAGCTCTTTCCCGAGGTCCGCCGCCTTGTCGACCGCGAACCATTGCATGGCGACGAAAAGCACGGCGCACACGAGCGTCAGGAACAGAGCGAGTGCGAACAGCGTGCGCTGAACGTCGCGCCGCTGGGCAAGGCCGCGTAGCCACGGGCCCGTCACCAGCGCCAACGCGGGCAGCGCGGGCAATATGTAAACGCCGCGCTTGCCCGGGCTGACACTGAAGAAGAGGAGTACCAGCACGACCCAGCCGAGCAGCATCAGGATCCTCGAATCGCGCTCGCGGAAGCGCTCGCGCCAGCGCCCGGCGACCCAGGGCAGCAGCAGGATCAGCGGCAGCCACAGCGTGAGCATCACGCTGACGTAGTAGTAGAACGGCTTGAGGTGGTGCCACGCCGTGGCATAGCGCGATACGGTCTGCTGGAACAGTATCTCGTCGCGATACGCGGCGAGCGCGGGGTCGTCGCTCGCCGCGACCGCAAGCAGCATCGGCACCAGCCACACTGCGATTGCCGCGATGCATGCGGCGGGCGCGAGCGCCCAGCGCCAGCCTCCCTGCTCGATGCGCGGCAGTCGCCAGCGTTGCCAGCGCGCGATCGCGTACGGAATCAGGATCAGCAGGGGCAGGAAGCCGACGCCCTTCGTGATGACGCCGAGTCCGGCCGCGAACCCGCCGAGCGCGTACCAGCCCCAGCCGTTCGCGAGCAGCAGGTGGCGGCACAGGCCATACAGCGACAGCGTCGTCAGCAGGCACAGGAACGCGTCGATCTGCGCGAGATGGGCCTGCAACGAGAACTGCGCGGTGAAGAGCAGCGCGAATGCCGCGGCGAAACCCGTCTGCCGATCCCAGAGCCTGCGACCGAGGTCGTACACGAGCGCGAGCGTGCCGAGTGCGGCGAGCAGCGAGGGCAACAGGAACGCAACGCGCAGCGAGCCCGTGAGCGCGTAGAAGACCGCCATCGCCCAGAAGAAGAACGGCGGCTTGTCCTGGTACCAGTCGCCGCCGGCGCGGGGAAACAGCCAGTCGCCGCTTGCCACCATGTCGCGCGCCAACAATGCGAAGCGCGGCTCGTCCGCGGGCCAGGGATCGCGCACGCCGAGGCCGGCACCGAGCACGAGGAGGCCGAGCCCGAGCAACCACGCAAGGTCCTTCGCGATCGTGCGCGCTGTGGCCGCACGTTCGTCGACGTCGAGTTGTCTCATGAGTGGCGGTGTAGCATGACTGCCCGTTCATCCGCGACCCACAAGGGCTCCCCGGCAGGCATGCCGATTGGTTTGGCGGCGAGGACCGTCTAACAGAGTGGCAGCGCTCCGGCCGGGCTGGAGCATGCGTCGTGCTTGCGTGAAAATCCGCCCCTCATCGATCCGGAGTCCGGCATGAACGAAGTGCTCACCGTTTCCTTCGGCGTCGTCATCACGCCGTGGAAGCTCATCGGATACGTCGGCGTCTTCATGTTCGCCGGTCGCTGGTTCGTGCAGCTGTTCGCCTCGCGGATGCACCGCCAGGTCGTCGTGCCACGCACGTTCTGGTACATGAGCATCGCCGGCAGTCTCATGCTCCTGTCCTATTTCATCTTCGGCAGGAACGACTCGGTCGGCATCCTCGCGAACGCGTTTCCCCTCGGTGTGGCCCTCTACAACCTCTACCTGGACTTCAAGTCCGGGGGATTGCAGACCGCGGGCCGGGGCATCGCAAGCCAGTGAGTCACTCCTCGCGCACCACGAGCCCGGAGCGGTAGCGCGCCTTCAGCCACATCACGCCGAACAGGTCGACGATGCCGACCCACAGGCGGTTGTGCAGGCCGTACTTGGAGCGGCCCCGCGTACGCGGCCGGTGGTGCACCGGCAACGACACCACCTCGCTGCCCGCGCGTTGGAACAGTGCGGGCAGAAAGCGATGCATGTGATCGAACGCCGGAAGCTGCAGGAACGCCTCGCGCTGGAAGATCTTGATGCCGCAACCGGTGTCGGGCGTGCCGTCGCCCAGCAGGCCGCCACGCACGCCGTTCGCGATGCGTGAGGACAGACGACGCAGCCACGTGTCACGGCGCGCGGTGCGGTTGCCCATGAACAGCAGGACGCCCGCGTTCTTCGGATCGTCGCGCGCGGCGAGGAGCGCGACGAGGTCGCCCGGGTCGTTCTGACCGTCCCCGTCGAGGGTGCCGATCCAGGACGCGCGTGCCGCGCGCACGCCGGAGTGCACGGCCGCACTCTGGCCGCGCCGGTCGGAATGCCGCAGCAGGCGCAGTTCTCCGAGCCCCGCAGCGCGCGCCTGGCGCGCCATCTCCGCGGTCGCGTCGGTGCTGCCGTCGTCCACGAAGATCATCTCGAACGCGACGCGGCCGCGCAGCGCCTCGGCGATCTCACGCGCCAGCGGACCGACGTTCTCGGCCTCGTTGCAGACAGGAATGACGACTGAAAGATCCGGTGCCATCTTAATAGTCGCGAAGTATACCCAAAGGGACTGGCGTTCCTTATGCTCGCCTCATGCACGCGCACTCCCACAGCCACGGTCGCCACGATCATGGCGCGCACGATCATGGCCATGACAGCCGCCGGCTCCTCTGGGCTCTCGTGCTCACCGGCGGGTTCGCCATCGTCGAGCTCGCCGGCGGGATCCTGGCGAATTCGCTGACGCTGCTGGCCGACGGCGGGCACATGCTCACCGACGCCCTGTCGCTGGCGCTGGCGTGGGTGGCCCTGCGCTTCGCCAACCGGCCGTCGGATCGACGCCGTACCTACGGGTATCAGCGCCTTCAGGTGCTGGCCGCCTTCGTCAACAGCCTGCTGCTGCTCGGCGCGGTCACGTGGCTGCTCTTCGAGGCAATCGAACGCCTGCGCAACCCCGCTCCGGTTGCCGGAACGCTCATGCTCGTCGTCGGCGCGGGCGGCCTGGTCGTCAACCTGCTCGCGCTCGCCCTGCTGCATCGCCGCGACACGCGCAATCTCAACCTGCGCGCGGCATACCTGCACGTGGTGAGCGACGCGCTCGGTTCGGTCATGGCGCTGATCGCCGCGATCGTGGTCATGGTCACCGGCTGGACGCAGATCGACCCGCTGCTCGCGTTGCTGGTGGTGGCCCTGATCGTGCGCTCGGCCGTGAGTCTGTTCGTGCAGTCCGCGCACATCCTGCTCGAGGGCACGCCCGACTGGCTGGACATCGACGAGCTGCAGAACGAGCTGCGCGCCAGCGTGCCCGGCGTTCTCGACGTGCACCACGTGCACGTCTGGTCGATCACGACGCACCAGCCGATGCTGACGCTGCACGCGCGCGTCCAGAACGACGTGTCCGCCAGCGCGGTGCTCGGCGAGATCAAGGCGTTCCTCGCGGCGCGCTACGGCCTGGATCACTCGACGATCCAGATCGAGCAGCGGGAATGCGCCGATCATCACGGCGCGCAACGCGAACCGAAACGAGGTCAGGCACCTTTCTGACGAGGAGCCAGGCACCGCCGCAACTCATGTCCGCGCCCAGCCAGGCATCCCTCAACCGATTCCTCACGCCGCGCTACTGGCCTCTCTGGGCCGGGCTGGGGATCGTCCGTCTCATTATTCTTCTGCCCTGGCGGCTGCAGCTCGCCCTGGGCCGCGGCCTGGGACGCCTGGCCCACCCGTTCGCACGCCGCGAACGGCGCATCGCCGACGTCAATCTGCGCCTGTGCCTGCCGGAGCTGTCCGATTCCGAACGCCGCGGCCTCATGCTGCGCCACTTCGAATCGCTCGGATGTGCCCTCGTGGAGACGGCGCTGGTGTGGTGGGGCAGCGAGCGACGCATGCAGAGGCTGGTGCGCATCGAAGGCCTCGAACACATCGAGCGCGCGCTTGCGGGCGGTCACGGCGCGATCCTGCTCTCGGCGCACTTCACCACGCTGGAGATGGGCGCGCGCGCATTGACGCGGGCCACGCGCACGGCAGTGATGTACCAGACGCCGCGCAATCCGCTCATCGCTGAACTGTCGTTGCGCAGCCGGCGTCAGCTCGCGGAGCGCGTCTTTTCGAGCGACAACGTGCGCGAACTGCTGCAGAGCCTGAAACAGAACCTGCCCGTGTGGTACGCGCCGGACCAGCGTGAGGAAGGAAAGTCCGGCGCGATGGTGCCTTTCTTCGGCGTGCCCGCGTCCACCAACATCGCCACGTCGCGCATCGCGCAGATTTCCGGCGCGCCGGTGCTGACGTACCTGCCGGAGCGGCTCCGCGACGGCACGGGTTACGTGATGCGCATCGGGCCTCCGCTGCCCGGCTTCCCCTCCGGCGATCCGCTGGCGGACGCAGCACGTTTCCATGCGATCATCGAGCAACACGTGCGCCGTTGCCCCGACCAGTACCTGTGGACCTACAAGCGTTTCAAGCGCAGCGATGCGCTGGATCCGTACAACACCCGCAAAGCCGACGTGAACCAGGCATGAGTGCTCCCGCCGCTTTGTTAGCGCCGCACTACTGGCCGACCTGGCTCGGCCTCGCAGTACTGCGCCTCTTCGAGCCCCTGCCCTATGCCCTGCTCGTTCGCCTCGGTTCCGCACTCGGAGCCGTCCTGCGGTTTCTGCCGCTGCGCTTCGTTCGCATCGCGCACCGCAATCTCGAGTTGTGCTTTCCGCAGGCCTCGCCGGAAGAGCGCGCCCGTATCCTGGCAGAGCACTTTCGCACGCTGGGCATCGCGATCTTCGAAACCTCGATCGCGTGGTGGAGCGACGACGAGCGCATCCGGCGGTTGACGAGCGTCGAAGGCGAGGAACACCTGCAGCGCGCGCTCGCGTCGGGGCACGGAGCGATCCTGTTGAGCGCGCACTTCACCACGCTCGAGATCGGCGCGCGCGCGGCGTGCGCACGCTGGCCGGTGAGCATCATGTATCGCCCGTCGCGCAACGCTGTGCTCGAGCGCTTCCTGCAACGCGGCCGCGGCCGGCGTGCCAGGCGCGCGATTCCGCGCGACGATGTGCGCACGCTCGTCGCCGCGCTCGGCGCCAACGAACCGGTCTGGTATGCGCCCGACCAGAGCTATCGCAAGAAGGGCGCGCAGATGGTGCCGTTTTTCGGCATCCCGGCCGCCACCAACACCGCCACGTCGCGGCTCGCGCGGATGACCGGCGCGGTGGTGCTGCCGTACTTCGTCGAGCGCCTGCCCGGCAGTCGCGGCTATCGCGTCACCATTCAGCCGCCGCTCGCCGACTTTCCGAGCGGCGATCCCGTTGCCGACGCCACGCGTTTCAACGCCTTGATCGAAGCGCAGGTGCGCCGCGTGCCCGAGCAGTACCTGTGGATTCACCGCCGTTTCAAGGGCCTCGCGCCCGGATACCCGGACTACTATGGCTGACGCGGACGCAGGAACACCGCACCGCCGCGTCCGCAACCGGCAACGCAAGCGGTCGCAGCGCCGGCTCACGTTCGGGCGACGCGTGCTCTACTGGATCGCCGTTCCGCTCGGTGTCGGCATCATTCGTTTGTTCTGGCGGACCTGCCGCATCGAGCGCGTCATCGGCGCCGAGCATGTCGAATCGACCGCGCTCGCGGGCAAGCCCGTCGTGTTCTGCTACTGGCATCGCCATCAGCTGTTCGTGTGGCGATATCTGCGCCAGCGGGTGATCGGTCGCGGCGCAAAGGTCGGTTGGCTCATCAGCGCGTCGGTCGATGGCGAAGTGCCAACCGGCATCGCACGCGCCATCGGCGGCGGCATCGTGTTTCGTGGCTCGACGACCGCCGGGGGCTCGGAGGCTCTGCGCGCGATCTGCAAGGCAGTTCGCCGCGAGCGCGTGTCACCGGCGACCACACCGGACGGTCCGTACGGCCCCGTGTCCGAGTTCAAGGCGGGCGTCGTGAAGATGGCACAGTTGTCTGGCGCACCTCTGCTGCCGCTCGCGTATGCAGCGCGCAGCGCATGGGTCCTGCGCACCTGGGATCGTTTTGTCGTGCCGAAGCCCTTGACGCGAATCGTGCTCGCGGCCGGTGCACCGGTCGAGGTGCCGCGCGACTGCGACGATGCGGGGGTGCTGGCCTTGCAGCGGCGGATGAAGCGGGAGCTCGAGGCAGCCTACGACGCAGCGAGCCGGGCGGTCCGCGGGGACTGAGCAGGGGATGGTGCCGACAGAGGGATTCGAACCCCCGACCCCCTCATTACGAATGAGATGCTCTACCAGCTGAGCTATGTCGGCGCGCGAAGGGCGCGAATTGTAAAGAAGCCGGACGGGAGCGGCAAACGCCGCGGGACAAGGGGCTCAGCGGGAACCGGCTCAGGCCTTGCGGCGCACGCGGATGACGATATCGACGCCCGCAAGCTCGGTGCCCTCGGGCAGGTCCGGCAGGCTCTCCAGGCGTACCTGCGGGAGACCCACGTCGACGAGCTCGCCGGTATCCACGTTGTGGATATGGTAGTGGTCCCGGGTGTTCGAATCGAAGCAGGCACGCGCCGAATCGACGTTGATCTGACGCACCAGCCCGTGCTCTGCGAAGAGATTGAGCGTGTTGTACACGGTCGCCTTGGAGATCCGCGCACCATCCACGCGCAGGGCCTCGATGATCTGATCGGCCGTGAGGTGCTGATCGCACGCGAAAAGCAGCTCACCGACACGCACGCGCTGCTGAGTAGGCACGATGCCCTTCGATTCGAGCAGCTGAATCACCTGCTCGCGCGAGGGGGACAAGGCCGTCGGGACCGCTGACATGTCTGGGCATTATACGGATGCCCCCTCCAATGTGAACTCGCGAGGCCCTTCCGGGCACGCATGAACCGCGGACTTTCCGGGCGAATCGGTACCCTTTCGCCCTGGCGCAGCCTCCCGCGAGGGTTCAGCCTGCCGCTTCGTCTGCAGCCCACCGACAAGGAGGTCACCGGGATGCGCGTCTCGATGCGCACGCGACTCGCGTGGCAAGGTCGCAGGCAGGAGGGTCTCACGCTCGTCGAGCTGCTGGCGGCATGTGCGATCGCTGCGATCGTCCTGGGTCTGGGCGTTCCTGCCTTCGAACGCTTCATGCTCGACGCGCGCCGCGCCAGCCACCTCAACGCGTTCGTCCGCGCGCTACACCTCGCACGCAGCACCGCGATCCAGCGCGCGCTCCCCGTGGCGATTTGCAGGAGCAGCACCGGTAGCAACTGCACGCCCGGCTCGCCCGACTGGAGCGTCGGCTACATCGTCTTCGTCAATCGCGATCGCGATTCACCCCCGCAGGTGGACGCCGGCGAGCAGGTGCTCCATGTCGCGCCGCGCGTCGACCGGCTCGCCATCTCTTCCAATCGCGACGCTCTTCTCTATTGGCCGGTGTCGCTGGCGGGCACCACCGCGACGATTTCGTTCTGCGACCGGCGCGGACCAGCGGCCGCGCGCGCCGTCATCATCAGCCGCACCGGCCGTCCGCGAGTTGCACGCCGTGACGCTGCCGGCCAGCCGATCCGATGCACTTGAGTCCGTGCTTAAGTCAGATGGGCGTCGCAACGGCACGACATAACGCGAGCCGTTCGTCGGTTCGATGCACCCGCACATCGGGAGTGGAGCGCGCTCGGTCGCAATCTGGCTATAGTTCACGCCATGGGGGGACAAAGAAATCGTGGCTTCACGTTGATGGAGCTGATGGTCGTGCTCGCGGTGATCGGCATCGCGCTGGCCGTCGCGATTCCCAGCTTCGGCACCATGCGTCGCAACGCGCGCATGACCGGCGCCGCCAACGATCTCATCGCCTCGATCAACCTCGCGCGCTCCGAAGCCATCAAGCGCCAGGTGCCGGTCGCGATGTGCGGCTCGGCCAACCCGCGCGCCGCGGATCCCAGCTGCTCCGACACGCTCACCGGCTGGGTCGTCTGGGAAGACACCAACAACGATCGCGTCGTCGGCGCTGACGAGCCGGTTCTGTCGACGCACGACGCGCTCGCTCCCGAGCTCACGGTCAGCGACAACTTCGCAGTGATCTCATACGCCGGCACCGGCTTCCCCCAGGACCTGGTGCTTCCGCCCGCGATACTGTTGTGCGACGACCGCCGCGACCACTCGGCTGAGGGCCGCCTGTACCGTCGCATCGTGAGCGTGAGCCGCACCGGACGGCCGGCAATCCTGAAGACGGCCACAGAGGTCGCCGCTTTCAGGGAACAGGCGCCGCCGCCCATCGAATCCAGCTGCAACGCGGGGTAAGGCATGCGTATCCCGGACCAACGCCGTTCGCGCCATGCCGGCTTCAGCATCGTCGAGGCGCTGGTGGCGCTCGTGGTGCTGTCGATCGGCATGCTCGGCATCGCCGCGCTCTACGTCGAAAGCCTCCGGGCCGGCCGCTCGGCGATCTATCGCACCCAGGCCGTGAACCTGGCTTCGGACATGGCGGACCGCATTCGCGCCAACCGCAACGCGCGCGAGAGCTACGACATTCAGGCCGGGGATGCGCCGCCCGGCCTGCAGCGCTGCGCACCGCCCGACAACGCGGTGTGCTCGCCACAGCAACTCGCGGACGACGACGTGACGCGCTGGCTCACGGCGATCACCGAACAGCTGCCGGCAGGTCCCGGGGGCCAGGCCACGGGAACGGTGACGGTCACGACACCGGCGGCGGCGCCGCAGACGCGGCAGTACTCGATCGAGGTGAGCTGGTTCGAGCCTGGCGAAGGCAACCAGGCCATGACCTACATGCTGAACATGCAGATATGAAGAACGAATCACTCTCGCCGGCAGCGGGCGCACGACGCAACCGGGGCTTCAGCCTCGTCGAACTGCTGGTCGCATTGGTGATCGGCTCGTTCCTGATCATCGGCGCCGTCACGGTCTACGTGCAGAGCCGCAACACCTACGCGGTCAACGAGACGGTGTCGCGACTGCAGGAGAATGCGCGCTACGCGTTGAGCGTGGTCGAACCCGACATCCGCCTCGCGAACTACTGGGGCCTGATCAACGACGCATCGATGATTACGGGTACGGCAAGCAACCTGCCGCTGGCAACCGGAACGGCGCCTGACTGCGGGCCGGGCTTCGACACAGACCTCGAGCGGCCGCTGATCGGCGTGAACAATGACTACACCCTGGCCTGTGCGGCCTACGCGCTCGGCACACCCGACCCGGACTTCTCGCGCACTCCCGACACGATCGTGGTGCGCCATGCCGATGAGCTCACCGCAGCTCCCGACGCCCAGAAGGTACAGGTGTATACGACGCGCCAGGGTGGAAACAGCCAGATCTTCAGGAGCGCGTCGGCGCCCGGCGCGCCGGGCGCACTGGTTGCCGTACCCCCGGCTGGGCCGCGCGCGGAAGTGCGCGACCTGGTGGTGCGCGCCTACTACGTGTCCGATCGCTCGTCGCAGGCGGCCACGCCGTCGCTGCGTCGCAAGAGCCTGAACCGCGGCCCGGCATTCGACGACGAGGAGATCCTGCCCGGCGTCGAAGACATGCAGGTCCAGTTCGGCATCGACCTCGGTGCCGACGACAACGGCGACGGCGTCGTCGACGACACCGATGCCAATGGCATGCCGGATCGCTACAACGGCATCGCCACCCGCTATGTGAACCCGGGCGATCCGGTGTTGAACACCGCGCAGGTCGTGGCGGTACGCGTGTGGTTGCTGGTGCGCGCTGAGAGTCCCGAAGTCGGTTTCCGCAACAACCCCGCACGGCCCTTCACGTATGCGGACGTGGTGTACGCGCCCGACGATTCGTTCCGGCGCCTGCTGGTGTCGAGGACCATCCAGATTCGCAACACGGTGAACCTGCAGACATGAACAACAAACGCATCTGCCGCGTGCAGCCCGCAATGTCCGCGCAATGCGGCGCCGCCCTCGTCGTCGGGTTGGTGCTGCTCCTCATCCTGACGCTGCTCGCGATATCGGGCATGAACACGGCGAGCACCGAGCTCATCATGGCCGGCAATTCGCAGTACCAGGCGCGCGCGTTCCAGGCCGCCGAGACGGGCATCGAGCAGGTCATCGCAGCCGGCACGTTCAATCCGGCGGTAGCGTCCGTCACGGTGACGGCCACGCTCGACGACCAGGACGAGGACACTACGGATGACACCTACCGAGCAGTAACCACCGCGGAAGGCAGTGCTCCGCCGCCGCCAGGCTACAGCTTCGGCACGTTCTCCACAGAGCATTTCCAGATCAGCAGCCGCGGCGAGTCGCTGCGCAACGCCGCCTCCACCCATACCCAGGGTCTGTGGGTCGTGGCGCCGGCAGCTCCTTAGGAAAGATCGCATGAACATCACGCGCAAACGCACATCCACGCTGACCGCCGCGCTCGCGGCGCTGGCCTTCGGGGGGACTGCGGCGGCCGATTCCTTCGAAACGACGACGCTCGCCACAGCCGTACCTGCGGAGCGCAACGGCTCCCTGACCGTGCGCGCCTGCTCCACCTGCCCTCCCAGGCTCGTGCGCATCGACGCCAGCTCCCGGTTCCTCATCGGCGACAGCGAAGTCGACCACGCCCAGTTCGTGCGTTTCATCGCCAGCGGCGGCGATCGCTATCTCAACGTGAGCTACAACCCGCGCACCGGCCTGGTGAAGAAGCTGCACGTGCCCGGCACCTTCAGCGCGCGGCCCGAGCGGGGTGCGCGATGAACAGAAAACTTCGTGCCGCTGCCTTCGGCTTCGCGCTCGCCTGGTACTGCGCCGTTCCGGCGCTGGCCGACGACACCGAGATCTTCGTCGGTGGCGTCGCCCGCAACGATCCGAACCTTCTGCTCATCATCGATTCCTCGGGCAGCATGACGGAGGACGCCGAGGGCGAGCGTCCGCCGTTCGATCCGACCGCGACCTATGCCGGCGACTGCGATCGCAACACCATCTACTGGCGCAGAGACCGTGGCACGGACCCCATCTGCCGCCAGGGCGACATCCCCGCGATCACGCAGCAGCAATTGGTGTGCAACGTGGCGCTCCAGGGTATCGCGCAGGCCGGGTTCGTCCACGTGCGCGGCGTTGCCCAGTGGGACGACGATGCGGACAGCTGGACGGACCTCGCTGAGGACGGCGACGGAGTGGTGGAGTGCGAACAGGATGGCGGCGTGCACGGCCCGGACGCCGGCGATGGTCGCACGTGGCCGACGCAGCTCACGCAGTGGACCAACGTCGAAGCTGACCGGTTCCGGTTCAATAGCGGGTTCACGGACAGGGACTACCTGTTCTACAGCGGCAACTATCTCAATTGGCAGGACTCAGCGCCCGCCGCCGACCCGCCGAGCCGCATGGAAGTCGTGAAGCAGGCTGCGACCACGCTGGTGCGCAACATCATCAACGTGAACGTGGGTCTGATGCGCTACAGCGCAAACGGCGGCGACGGTGAGCTCGCGGCGGAAGGCGGCATGGTCGTCCATCCGGTCTCGCCGCTGACGGATACGGCGCGCGCCGACCTCCTCGCTCGCATCGACGAGATCCAGCCCGCCGGCTTCACGCCCATGTCGGAAACGCTCTGGGAGGCGCACCAGTATTTCGCCGGCGCCACCGTTCAGTACGGTTTGGATTCTCGCTCCTCGCCAGGCGTCCCGATGCGCAGCGTCGACTCCTCGCGCACCGGGCCGAATCTCGAGCAGTATCTGAGTCCCGCCACGGCCGAGTGCCAGCAGAACTTCATCATCTACCTGACGGACGGCCTGCCGACGCGCGACAACAGTGCGGACGAAGAAATCGAGGGCCTCGCCGGCGCCTGCAACGGCACGGGCGAGGGCCGGTGCCTGGACGATCTTGCCGGCTACATGCAGGAGAACGATCAGCGTCCCGCGCCGGGACCGGGCGGCGATCAGACGATCAATACCTACACCGTCGGTTTCGGCCAGGAAGTCCAGGGCTCGACCCTGCTGCAGGAAACCGCGCGACGCGGCAACGGCGCGTTCTTCGAAGCGAACAACAGCGTGCAGCTCACCGCCGCGTTCAACAACATCATCGCGCGCATCGACCAGACCGGCAGCACGTTCGCCGCGCCGACCGTCACGGTCAACTCCTTCAATCGCACCGAGACTCTGTCGGACCTGTACATCCCGGTCTTCGAACCGGGCACCAACTATCACTGGGCCGGCAACTTCAAGAAGTACCAGTTCGACGACGGCGTGATCGTGGACGCCAACGGCCGGCCCGCGATCGGTACGAACGGCTTCTTCGACGCGCGCGCGCGCAGTCTGTGGTCCGCACGCGTGGACGGCGACGTCATCACGCTCGGCGGCGCCGCCAACGAGTTGCCTGCACCGAACGCACGCCGTCTGTTCACGTTCCTTGGCGCCGAAGACGATCTGAGCGCCACCGCGAACGCGGTCGTCGACGGCAATGGAGCGATCACGGACGCGATGCTTGGCCTCGGTCAGCCCGACCAGCCCACGCGCGCGGAGCTCATCGACTGGGCACGTGGCGCGGACATCCGCAACGTCGACGGCGATCCGGCCACGACCCAGCGCAACCAGATAGGCGATCCGCTCCACGGCCGCCCTGCCCTCGTGGTGTACGGCGGCACTGCGGCGGATCCCGACGCGGTGCTGTTCGGGCCGACGAACGACGGTTACCTGCATGCCATCGACGCACGCACCGGTGACGAGCTCTGGGCCTTCATCCCCCGTGAGCTCCTGTCGCGCCTGCCGGCGCTGTTCGTGGACGATCTCGATGCCACCAAGAACTACGGCCTGGACAGCGACATCCGCGCTTTCAGGACGGACGAGAACAACAACGGCGTCGTCGACGGCGACGACCGCGTGCTGCTGTTCTTCGGCATGGGTCGCGGCGGCAGCAACTACTATGCGCTCGACGTCACGCAGCGCAATTCACCGCGCCACCTGTGGACACTGGGGCCGACACAGCTCGCCGGCATCGCTCAGACCTGGGCACCGCCGGCGCTCACGCGCATCCAGGTGTCCGGTGCGACCCAGAACGAGCTGAACCTCGCCCTCGTGCTTTCCGGTGGCTACGACGACACGCAGGACGACGACCAGACCGCGACGCTGTACAACTCCGACAACATCGGCAACCGCATCTATATTGTTGATGCCTTCAGCGGCGCGCTCCTCTGGATGGGAGGCGGCCCGGGCGCGCGCGATGACGAGCGCAACCTGACGTTGCCGCGCATGACGAACTCGATCCCCGCGGCACTGCGCGTGATCGACCTCGACGGCGACAGCTTCGGCGATCGCATGTACGCGGCGGATACCGGCGGACGCGTCTGGCGCTTCGACATCGTCATCGACTCGGACACCAACCAGGCCGGCATCCAGGTGCCGGGGGCCGCCGGCCTGATCACCGGCGGGCGCTTCGCCACGCTCGGCGCCGCGGACCCGGATGCGGGCACCGGCAACCTGCAGACGCGCCGCTTCTACAACACGCCCGACGTGGCCCTGATCCGTCGCCGCGGCTCCGATCCGTTCCTCAGCGTGTCGCTCGGCTCCGGCTGGCGCGGTCATCCGCTCAACGAGCAGATCGGCGACATGTTCTTCTCGCTGCGCGACTACGCGCCGTTCACGAGATTTACGCAGGCGGACTACGACAACAGCGAGCCGATCGTCATCGCCGACCTCGCCGACGTGACCACGGCCGTGACCCAGCAGGTTCCGGAAGGCGCCTCCGGCTGGCGGCTGGAGCTGCGGCTGCCGAACGGGTTCGAGGGCGAGAAAGTGCTTGCCGAATCGCGCACCTTCAACAACCAGGTCTTCTTCCCGACGTACCTGCCGCAGGCGCGCAACGGCTCGTGCGCCCCGGTCGGTCGCAACCGCGTCTACGCCGTCAGCGTGGACAACGGTGCGCCGCTGCTCGACCTGAACAACGACAACCAGACGACGCCGACCGATCGCTACACGGATCTGGCGCAGGGCGGCATCGCACCGGAGGTCACGTTCCTCTTCCCGCGCCAGGTGCCGGGCCAGGGGCCGAACCCGAACGATCCCAACGATCCCAACAATCGCACGCGGCCGATTCTGTGCGCGGTGGGCCTCGAGGTGCTGGCCGGCCTCTGCACGGACCAAGGCACGCCCGTCAGAACGTTCTGGCGGCAGAACTGATCGGCAGAACGGACGCGCCGCGGTAAACGCGCGGCTGGAGTGACCCGGGGACGTTCGGCGTCAGGCATCTGTTCTCGCGCGTTCCCGCTTCGACGCGCCTGCACGGACAGCTGGACGCTGGGACGCTAGAGAACACGCGCCCGACCGCCTCATAACGGGCACCGCAACCCTCCGCCGGCGTCATCGAACGACGCGGAACGTCAAACGATCAATTCCGTTCACGATCTCGTCTACAACGTCCTGCTGTCGTCGGGTCGCCGCAACACCGTCAGGGAGGGCTCCATGGCCCATTGGCTGCATTCCACGATCGGGCCTGCGACGCTCTTTGCCGATGAGGCGAGCGCGCGCGCAGCGTTGAAGAAGCACGTCGCGGCGTTCGAGAAGAAGGGATACAAGGCCAAGGAGATGCAGCCTGATCACTTCATGCTGACGCACGCCACCGCCGGCAATGTCGAGGCCTACATCGATACGGAAGGCTCCGAAGTCGGCGGCGACGACGAAACCTAGGCTATTCGCTGTGTCAGTCGAAGAGCTGCGCGGTGAAAGGAGAGCGCGACATTCGCGATCCTCCTGTGCAGACGTCGATCGCGTGATCCTCCCGCGCGTGCTGCTCCTAGGAACGCTCCACGACAGGCGAATCGCGCAGAAGCTTGGGAAGCGCGAAGGTTACGTTCTCTTCGCGTCCGCGCAGCTCTTCGACGGCCTCGCCGCCCCACTCCTGGAGGCGAGCGATCACTTGCTGCACGAGCACTTCCGGTGCGGACGCACCGGCGGTGACGCCGACGGCGCGCTTGCCCTCGAACCACTCCTTGCGAAGGTCCGGGGCGCCGTCGACGAGATAGCCCGGCACGCCGCGCTTCTCGGCGATCTCGCGCAGGCGGTTGGAATTCGAGCTGCTCGGCGAGCCGACCACGATCAGCACGTCGGCCTTCTCGAGGAGTTGTTTGACGGAGTCCTGGCGGTTCTGCGTCGCGTAGCAGATGTCTTCCTTGCGCGGCGTGCTGAGCGCCGGGAAACGGCGCTTCAGCACCTCGACGATGCGCGCCGTGTCGTCCACCGACAACGTGGTCTGCGTTACGAACGACAGGCGCTGCGGATCTCGCACCGCGAGTTTCTCGGCGTCGGCGGGCGTCTCGATCAGGTAGATGCGGCCGCCGTGAGCGGTGTCGAACTGCCCCATGGTGCCTTCGACTTCCGGGTGACCGGCGTGACCGATCAGCACGACCTCGCGAGCATCGCGCGCGTAGCGCGAGACCTCCATGTGCACCTTGGTCACCAGCGGGCAGGTGGCGTCGAACACCTTGAAGTTGCGCCGCGCCGCTTCTTCCTGCACCGCGCGCGGCACGCCGTGCGCGCTGAAGATCAGCGTGGCGTCGTCCGGCACGTCGTCGAGGTTTTCGATGAAGATGGCGCCGAGCCGGCGCAGGCGGTCGACGACGTAGCGGTTGTGCACCACTTCGTGGCGCACGTAGATCGGCGCGCCGAACAGCGCGAGCGCGCGCTCGACGATGTCGATGGCACGGTCGACGCCGGCACAGAAACCCCGGGGGTTGGCGAGCAGGATCTGCATCAGGGAAACGTCATTCGCGGTTTGCAGCGGCCGCGGCGGCTTCGCGCCGCGCGCGGCGCGCGTCGAGGATGGTATCGACGATCAGCAGCACGGCGCCCACGGTGATGGCCGAATCCGCGACATTGAAGGCCGGGAAGTCGCGCTCGGCCCAATGCACGCGCACGAAGTCGATGACGTAGCCGAGCGCGATGCGGTCGATGACGTTGCCGAGCGCGCCGCCGAGGATGAAGGCCAGGCCGATCGGCAGCAGGCGCTGGCGGCGCGGGTCGATCTGCCTGAGCCACACCAGGATCGCGAGACTGACGCCGATGCCGAGGGTGATGAAGAACCAGCGTTGCCAGCCCGAGGCGTCGTCGAGGAAGCTGAACGCGGCGCCGCGGTTGTGCAGCTGGGTGAAATCCAGCACCGGCAGGATCGTGACGATCTCGTAGAGGGCGATCTTCGCCACCACCATCGCCTTGGTGACCTGGTCGAGCAGGATCACGAGCAGCGACAGCGATGCCCAGCGCAGTGCACCGAGCTTCTCGCGCCAGAGTCCCGTCGTCGTTGAAACTGTGTTCACGCGTAGCGTCTCTCTTCGCCAGGACCCTCGATGTTGCTCACGCAGCGCGCGCACAGCTGGGGGTGCCCGGAATTGCTACCCACGTCGTCGCGGTGATGCCAGCAGCGCACGCACTTCGTCGCGGCCGACGGCGTGACGCGGATCCACACGCCACCGCTCGCGACGCTCGCCGCCGGCACTGCAGCTTCGGGCGGGGCACTCACATTGTGCACGCGCGCCGCCGATGTGATGAACAGGAAGCGCAATTCCTCGCCCAGCACTGCGAAACGTTCGGATTCTGCCGCCGTGCAATATACGTCGACTTCGGCATCGAGTGGCGCGCCGATGCTGCCTTGCGTGCGCAGCCCTTCGAGCTCGCGCGCCACGTCGCCACGCAGGGCGATGAGCGCCGGCCAGTCGATGGCGCGCGCGGCGGATCCCGCCGTGGAGGTGTCGGGCAGCTGCGCCCAGGTGCCGAGGAACACCGATTCGGCGCGCTTGCCGGGCATGGCGCGCCAGATTTCCTCGGCCGTGAAGCTGAGAATGGGCGCGAGCCAGCGCACCATCGCCTCGGCGATCCACATCATCGCGGTCTGCGCGGAGCGGCGCGCCGCGCCGCCGGCCGGCGTCGTGTAGAGCCGGTCCTTGATGATGTCGAGATAGAACCCGCCCAGGTCGAGCACGCAGAAGTTGTGAACCTTCTGGTAGATGAGGTGGAACTGGTAGCTGCGATAGGCTTCCACCACCTCGCGCTGCAGCTGCGCGGTGCGCTCGACCGCCCAGCGATCGAGGGCCACGAGGCCGGCCACGCCGACCGCGTCGCGCGCTGGGTCGAAGCCGTGCAGGTTGCCGAGCAGGAAGCGCGCCGTGTTGCGCATGCGCCGGTACGAGTCCGCCATGCGCTTCAAAATCTCCTCGGACACGTTTATCTCGTTGCTGTAGTCGGTCGCGGCGACCCACAGCCGCAGGACATCTGCGCCGAGCGAGCCGATCACCTTCTGCGGCACCACGATGTTGCCGAGAGACTTGGACATCTTGCGTCCCTTCTCGTCGACCGTGAAGCCGTGAGTGAGCACGCCCTTGTAGGGCGCGCGCGAGTGCTGGGCGACCGACGTGAGCAGCGAGCTGTGAAACCAGCCGCGATGCTGATCCGAGCCTTCGAGATACAGGTCCGCGGGCGGCGAACCGAGGTCCGGCCGCAGGCGGGAGAGCGCGTGATGTGCGAGGCCCGAGTCGACCCACACATCCATGATGTCACTGACTTTCTCGTACTGCGCAGCCTCCGCTCCGAGCAGCTCGGCCGCGTCCAGGTCGAACCACGCGTCGATGCCCGCGTGCTCGACGCGCTGCGCCACCTGCTCGAGCAGCTCGCTGGTGCGCGGATGCAGCTCGCCGGTCTCGCGATGCACGAACAGCGCGAGGGGCACGCCCCAGGTGCGCTGGCGCGAGATGCACCAGTCCGGCCGGTTCTCGATCATGCCGCGGATGCGCTGCTCGCCCCAGCCCGGCGTCCAGCTCACGCGCCCGATCTCCTCGAGCGTGCGGGCCCGAAGACCTGCCTGTTCCATGCTGATGAACCACTGCGGCGTGGCGCGGAAGATCACCGGCGACTTGTGGCGCCAGCAGTGCGGATAGCTGTGGCGGAACGAGGCGTGCCGCAGCAGCTTTCCGTTCTCCTCGACCACGCGGATGATGTGCTCCTGCGATTCCCAGACGTTCTCGCCCGCGAACAGCGCAGTGTTCGGCAGGAAACGGCCGTCGCCGCCGACCGGGTTCTCGAGCGGCAGCTTGTACTGCATGCCGACTGCGTAATCCTCGTGACCATGACCGGGCGCGGTGTGCACGGCACCCGTGCCGGCGTCGAGCGTCACGTGCGCAGCGAGCACGACCGGGACGGTGCGATCGTAGAACGGATGGCGCAATTTCAGGCCTTCGAGGGCCGCGCCGGGCACCTGTTTCAGATCCGTGTACCGGCTGACCTCCCAGCGTTCGGTCACAGCCTTCACGAGATCGCTGGCAACGATGACGTACTCGACGCCGCGTGCCGTCTGCAGCTCGAGGAGCGAGTACTTGAACTCCGCGTGCACTGCGACCGCCTGGTTGGCGGGCAGTGTCCAGGGAGTCGTCGTCCAGATTGCAACCGATGCAGGCCGTCCGCCCAGCGTTCCGGTATCGATGTCGAGGCGCTTTTCGAGATCGCGCGAGTCGGCAACACTGAAGCGCACGTCGACGGACGGGGAGGTTTTTTCCTCGTACTCGACTTCCGCCTCGGCGAGCGCGGAGCGGCAGTCCAGGCACCAGTAGACGGGCTTGAAGCCCTTGTACACGTGGCCGTTGGCGAGGATCTGCGCGAAGGCGCGCAGCTGCTCGGCTTCATAGCGCGGCAGCATGGTCGCGTACGGGTGCGCCCAGTCCCCCATCACACCCAGGCGGCGGAAGTCGGCGCGCTGTGCGTCGATCTGTTCCCCGGCGTAGGCGCGACAGGCTGCACGGAACGCGCGCGCGTCGAGCTTGTTGCCGACGCGGCCGTGCTTCTTCTCGATCTGCAGCTCGATCGGCAGACCGTGGCAGTCCCAGCCGGGCACGTACGGCGAATCGTGCCCATCGAGCGTGCGCGACTTGACCACGACGTCCTTGAGCACCTTGTTTACCGCGTGACCGATGTGAATGGCGCCGTTGGCGTACGGCGGCCCGTCGATCAGCACGAACATCGGGCGCCCGCGCGCAATCTTGCGCAGCTTGCCGTGCACGTCCTGCTCTTCCCACCACTTCAGCAGCTCCGGCTCGCGCCGCGGCAGGTCCGCCTTCATCGGGAAGTCGGTCTGCGGAAGGTTGATGGTCTGCTTGTAGTCTCGTGCTTCGTCCGTCATCTCGCCTGTCGTCCTCTTTGCCGCCCAACTCGCTCTTTGCCGCCTAAGCCGGCTCGGTCTGCAGCGCTGCGCGCGCCTGCTTCGCATCCTCGTGCATCTGTCTCACCAGCGCGTCGAGCGACTCGAACTTGCGCTCCGGGCGCAGGAACCGTGCGAACTCGACCTCCAGGCGCCGGCCGTAGAGGTCGCCGTCGAAATCGAAGACGTGCGCCTCGAGCAGCAGCCCGGAACCGTCCACCGTCGGCCGCGTCCCGAGGCTCGCGACGCCGTTGGCCACCGGACAGCCCGGAACGCCACGCACACGAACCGCAAAGATACCCGTCAGCGGCACCACCAGGCGATGCAATCGCAGATTCGCGGTCGGATAGCCCAATTTGCGGCCGAGCCGCTCGCCTACAACCACGCGGCCGCAGATCGAGTACCGCCGGCCCAGCCAGCGGGCGGCCCGATCCAGATCCCCGGTGGCGAGCGCCTCGCGGATCCCGCTCGAGCTGACTCGCTGGCCATCCAGCGTGACGGGCTCGAGCACGTCGACTTCGATCCCGTGCTTCGGCGCGACGGCGCGCAATGCCGCCACATCCGCTTCGCCGCGATAGCCGAAGCGAAAATCGTGGCCGACCGTCACGACCTTCGCCCCCAGGCGCTGATCGAGCAACTGCTCGACGAACTCAGGCCCGCGCATGGTGCGCAGCCGCTCGTCGAACCTCAGAACGACGCACCGCTCGACACCCGCGCGCGCGAACAACGGCAACCGCTCGCGCAGGCGCGTGAGTCGTCCCGGCGCGCGTGCCGGGTCGAGATACTCGCGCGGCGTCGGCTCGAAGGTGAGCAACGTCGCGGGCACCCCGTGGCGTCCGGCGTGCTCGCGAGCGCGCGCAATCATTGCCGCGTGGCCGACGTGAACGCCGTCGAACGTGCCGATGGTCACCGCGCAGCCGCGATGCTCCGCCCGCAGGTTGTGCAGCCCGCGTACGAGTTCCATTTCAGCTGCTTGCGGAAGAGTCACGGAAACGAAAATGATTATAGCGTCCGGCGCAGGTCGCGCACGCGCATCCCGACCGCCGCCAGCGTGGCGAAATAGGCCGCCATACCGCCAGTAACGCACAGCGCCAGCCAGCCCACCCGATGCCACGTGTCCCAGGCCAGCCAGCGCGCAAGGTCCCCCGCCAGCCACCACAACAGGCCTGCCATCACCGCGTTGGCGACCACAACGCGCAGGATCAGCTTCGGCCACCCGCCCGCCGAACGGTAGACGCCGCTGCGCCTCAGGCCCCGAAACAGCATTGCCGAGTTGAGGAAGGCCGCCATGCCCGTCGAGAAGGCGAGCAGGACGTGGGGCGCCGGTACGTTGAAGACCAGGGCGGCCGGCAGGACTACCGCAACGTTGAAGGTCATGCCCGTGCCCAGGGCGATCATTCCTACACGCACCGGCGTGCGCACGTCCTGACGCGCGAAGTAGCCCGGCGCCAGGACCTTGACCATGCTGAAGCCGAGCAGGCCGATCGAGTACGCCATGAGCGCGTACGTCGACATGTAGACGTCATGCGTGTCGAACGCGCCGCGCCCGTAGATGGTGGCGATCAGCGGCCCCGACAGCACGAGCAGTCCGACCGCCGCCGGCGTGACCAGGATTGCGACCATGCGCACCGCCCAGTCGAGCATGGCCGCGAAGCGCTCGGGCGACTGCTGCGCGTGGTGTGCCGACAGCCCCGGCAGGATGACGGTCGCGAGCGCGATGGTGAACACACCCATCGGGAACTCGACGAGCCGGTCGGAATAGTAGAGCCACGAGACGCTGCCGGTGGCGAGAAACGAGGCGATGAGCGTGTCGAGCAGCAGGCTGAACTGCGCGACCGACGAGCCGAAAATGCCGGGCAGCATCAGGCGCCCGATGCGACGCACCCCTTCGTGCGGCCAGGCCCAGCGCGGCATGCCCGCCACGCCGAGTCGCGCCATGAACGGCCACAGGAAGATGAGTTGCACGAAACCCGCGGCAAAGACACCGATGGCAAGACCGATGCCCGGATTCGCGAACAGCGGCGCGATCCAGAGCGCGAACACGATCATCACCGCGTTCATCAGCACCGGCGTGAAGGCCGGAGCGCCGAAACGTCCGTAGCTGTTCAGCACGCCGCTGCAGAGGGAAACCAGCGAGATGAAGAATATGTAGGGAAAGGTCCAGCGCAGCATGGCGACGGCGAGATCGAAACGCCCGCCGTCGGCATGAAAGCCGGGAGCGAACATGAAGATCAGTACCGGCGCCGCGACGACGCCGACGGCGGTCACGACGAACAGGACCACGCTGAACGTGCCGGCAACGCCGCCGACGAGCTCGCGCACCTGCTCCTGCGACTGCTTGACCCGGTACTCGGACACCACCGGCACGAAGGCCTGAGAGAAGGCGCCTTCGGCGGAGAGGCGGCGCAGGAAGTTCGGAATCTTGAACGCGACGAAAAACGCGTCCATCAGGCCACTCGCGCCGAAGGCGTTCGAGTACACCATGTCGCGCACCATGCCGCTCACGCGCGACAGGAACGTCATCGAGCCGACGACGGTGGTGTTGCGAAAGACGCTCATGCGCGAGCGTGCTTCGCCAGGTGGCGGGGCGGCTGCGGCCGGTGCTGTGCCATGTGCTGGCCACTATAACAAAAAGTACAGGTTTTTCCTGAGGTTACGGCTTATTCGAGAAATCGGCGCCAAGTTGACAAGGTTGCGCGCCCTCAGCACACTACGCGGCCTTTCGTGCGCCCCCGGGGCGCGATCTGGAGCTCGAACTTGGCCAACACGAAGTCCGCCGAAAAAGCCGCCCGACAGGCCGTGAAGCGCCGCGCCCACAACGTGGCCGCGACCTCGAAGATGCGTTCCGCGATCCGCGAGGTCGTGACGTCCATCGACGGCGGCAGCAAGACCGAAGCGGCCGAGAGCTACAAGGGCGCCGTGCCAGTCATCGACTCGATGGTGAGCAAGGGAATGATCCACAAGAACAAGGCCGCCCGGCACAAGAGCCGGCTCGCCGCGCGCATCCGCTCGATGTCCTGACGGCACTTTCCGCGGCGCCCTCGCCGCCAGTTGAGAACACGAGGCCGGCTCTGCCGGCCTCGTGCGTTTTGATCGGCCGGCTCTGCCGGCCTCCTATTTGGTGTAGAGCACTCGTCCGCCGCGAATCGTGCAGCTCACGTCGGCGAAATTGCGCGCGTCGCTTGCTGGATCCGCACCGAGCACCACCAGGTCCGCATCCATCCCCGGCGCGATGCGTCCTCGCTTCTGCGATTCCTGCCAGCGCGCGGCTGGCGCGACCGTGAGCGACGCCAGGATCTGCATCGGTGTGAGGGCGTGCGACATGAACGCGTATTCGTCCGTCGGATCGTATTCCGTCATGTAGCCGACGTCGGTGCCGAACAGGATCTGCCCGCCCGCAGCCGCGAAAGCGCGCATCTGCTCGATGGCATCGCCCGTCGCGAGGTTGATGATCCGCTGCGGCAGTTTCGCCTTCTTCATTTCGTACGGCCACAGCTTGAGCGTCGGCACGAGCGCCATGTCGTGCGCCAGCAGGTCCTGGATCAGCGCCGCATCCCAGATTGCCGGGATGTCCTCGATGGTCGTGTGCATCAAGACGTCCACGCCCGAGTCGATCGCGAGGCGCAGGCCCTGGTTGTTGGTCGGATGCGCCACGACGAGGCGCTTGCGCTTGTGCGTTTCGTTCGCCGCCGTGCGCGCGACGTCCGGCGCCATGTAGGTGATTTTCCCGCCCGGCTGGGGCGTGGCCACGAAGAGCTTGGTCAGATCCGCGCCGCGCTCGAAATTGCGGCGCACGCTCGCGAGCGCCTCGTCGGACGTCGCCGGCTGCTGAAGTTGCGCCAGCACCGCGGGCGGCAGATCGCGCAGGTAGAACGGTATGCCGTTGTGCGGATACAGCGCCAACCCGGCAGTGAGGATGCGCGGCCCGTCGACCTCGCCGCGAGCGATGCGATCGCGCAATGCCGTGGTGTCGCCAACATCGGAAGCGACGTCGACGACGGTCGTGAATCCGAACCGGGTGAGCATGCGCGACAGGTGCTGCTCGAGTTCCTGCCGCGGCTTGTCGGCCGCGCGATACCAGTGCGGCTCGGTGAAATGCACGTGACTGTTCTGGAACCCGGCGACCACCACGCCGGCCGGGCACCCGAGCGTCCTGGCAGTCGGTGAGGCAGGCCCTTCGTCAGGTTTGCCGACGGCAACGATGCGTCCGTCGCGGATCAGCACCACGCCTGCATCGATCGGCTCTGAATCCGGCGAGGCGTAGATTCGCGTCGCCTGGAGGACGAAGGTTTCGCCCGCGTTCGAGCCCGCTTGCGTTCGTTCGCCTGCCGCACTCCGCCCTGCAGCGCTTTGCGAACCCGCCCCTGCCGCAAGCGCCATTGACGCAAGTGCCCCTGCCGCAAGCGCCGACGCGCAACGGACCAGGAGATGCGTTCCGCTCGCCATGTGTCGCCTCTGCATCGTGTCCACCTCTTTCACCCGCGGCACGACCGATGGAGAGTCTTACTGGTTCCCCGCGCCGGCCCTTGATGATTCTTGCGCGTCGTCGCCTTCGTTCGCCGCCTCGCGACGCTGCTCGAGAAACCTCATCACGTCCTGCATCAACGCCTGCGTGCCCTGCCCCGTCGCTCCGGAAATCCCGAACGCCGGGCCCTTCCAGCGCAGGCGACGCACGATTTCCTTGCAGCGCTGCTCGATCTCGTCTGCCGGCACCAGGTCGATCTTGTTGAGGACCAGCCAGCGCGGCTTGGCCGCGAGCTCGGGGCTGAATTTCTTCAGCTCACCGACAATCGCGCGCGCGTCCTTCACCGGATCGGCTTCGGGGTCCGCCGGCGCGATGTCGATGAGATGCAGAAGAACGCCGGTGCGTTGCAAGTGCTTCAGGAATTTGATGCCGAGCCCGGCGCCTTCGGCCGCGCCCTCGATCAGGCCAGGGATGTCGGCCATGACGAAGCTGCGATGCGTGCCGACAGCCACGACACCCAGGTTGGGATGCAGCGTCGTGAACGGGTAGTCGGCCACCTTCGGTTTGGCGGCGGACACCGCGCGGATCAACGTCGACTTGCCCGCATTGGGCAGGCCCAGCAGGCCCACGTCCGCGATGACTTTCATCTCGAGTTTCAGCGCTCGCTTCTCTCCGGGCAAGCCGGGCCCGAACTGGCGCGGCGAGCGGTTGGTGCTCGACTTGAAGCGCTGGTTCCCCCACCCGCCCTTGCCCCCTCGGGCGACGAGCACGTCCTGGCCGACTCGCGTCAGATCGCCGAGCACCTCGGCAGTGTCCATGTCCTCGACCACAGTGCCGACCGGCACCGCGATGCACAGATCTTCCCCGCCACGCCCCGTGCAATCGGTGCTGCCGCCGGGCTCGCCGTGGGGGGCGCGATAGGTGCGCGAGATGCGGAAATCCGCGAGCGTATTGATGCCGGCCGCGGCGCGCAGGTAGACGCTGCCGCCGTCGCCCCCGTCGCCGCCGTCAGGGCCACCGAACGGCACGAACTTCTCGCGGCGAAAGCTCACCTTGCCGCGGCCGCCGTTGCCAGCCTGCACCTTGACCGTAGCTTCGTCGACGAATTTCATGGGCGCACGCTCACCGGCTCGAATGCGAACGCTCGAGCCGCAGCTGCATCAGGCGGCGAACGGGAGGTCGAGCGCCTCGGCGACCGCCTTGTGCCGAATCCCACCCGCGGACACGTTCAGGCCATTCGCGAGATGCTGATCCGCCGCCATCGCCGCCCTGGCGCCCGCGTCGGCGAGCTTGACGACGAACGGCAACGTCGCGTTGGTGAGCGCCATCGTGCTGGTGCGCGCAAGCGCGCCCGGCATGTTCGCGACGCAGTAGTGGATGATGCCTTCTTCGACGAACACCGGCTTGTCGTGCGTCGTGGCGCGCGAAGTCTCGAAACAGCCGCCCTGATCGATCGCGATGTCGACCAGCACGGAGCCGCGTTTCATGGTCTTGAGCATTTCGCGCGTGACCAGCTTGGGCGCCGCTGCGCCCGGGATGAGCACCGCGCCGATGACGAGGTGCGCGTTGGCGACCGCCGTCGCGATCGCAGCCTTGGAGGCAAACGCCGTCTTGACGCGGCCTTCGAACATCGTGTCGAGCTCGGCGAGACGCGCGGTCGAGATGTCGTAAATCGTCACGTCGGCACGCATGCCCGCAGCCATCTGCGCCGCGTTCACGCCCGACACGCCGCCGCCGAAGATTGCGACGACACCCGGTGGCACGCCGGGCACACCGCCGAGCAGCACGCCCCGACCCCCCTGGGCTTTCTCGAGATAGTGCGCGCCCACCTGCACGCTCATGCGACCCGCGACCTCGGACATTGGCCGCAGCAGTGGCAGGCCGCCGCGCGAATCGGTGATGGTCTCGTACGCGATGCAGGTCGCTCCCGACTTCATGAGTGCGAGCGCCTGTGGCTTGTCGGCAGCGAGGTGCAAGTAGGTGAAGAGCGTCTGGTGCGGCTTGAGCCAGGCACACTCGTGCAGCTGCGGCTCTTTCACCTTGACGACGAGGTCCGAGGCTTCGAACACCGCCTGCGGCGTCGGCAGGATCTTCGCGCCGGCGGCGATGTAGTCCTGGTCGGTGAAGTCGATGCCTCCGCCCGCGTTCGCCTCGACCGAGACGGAGTGCCCGTGTGAGATGAGCTCGGCGACTGCAGCCGGAGTGAGCCCGACGCGGTATTCGTGAACCTTGATCTCTTTGGGGACGCCGACGCGCATGGGATGCCCTCCTTCTGGTGGCGCGCAGCCTAACGCCGCCGGCGTGGGAATTGCTATCGTACTGAGGCGTTGGAAGGCGTAGTATTCGAATAATTTCCTGATGAGCCGTAAAGAAACGGCAATTCCTCCGATGACCGATGCGATTGACAGGAAAATAATCGCCTGCCTGCGCGAGGACGCCGGCCTGACCACCGCCGAGCTCGGCGAGCGCGTCGGTCTCTCGCCTTCCGCTGCGCACCGGCGCGTGAAACTGCTCGAAACCGCCGGCATGATCCAGGGCTATCGCGCCCGCCTTTCGCGCGAGGCGCGCGGCAGCCCGTCGACGGTATTCGTCGCCGTGACGCTCAAGGACCAGCGCCAGGAAACGCTCATGCGCTTCGAAGAAGCGCTGCGCCGATGCCCGGACGTGAACGAAGCGCACCTCATGAGCGGCGAATCGGACTACCTGCTGAAGATCGGCGTGCCCGCCAACGACAGCTACGAGCGCGTGCATCGCGACGTGCTCGCGCGCCTTCCGGGCGTGCAACGTCTCGTCTCGCAGTTCAGTATCCGGCCCATCGTCGACGAAGATACCTGAGGTCGACGAAGCGATTCGAGGTCGACCCAGGCACCGGGGGACAGTCATGCCGACGAACCGCCGATACGTCCGCGTCGTGCGAGTCCTGGCGCTCGCACTCTTCGCCGCAGCTGTCACTCTGCCAGCGAGCAGCGACACCACACCTGGTAGCGAAGCATCGGACATCAGCGCGTCACAAGCGAAAGGGACGACCTACGCATTGCGTCCAACCGCTGGCGGCCGCCTCCTCCTCGACGCTCGGGTGAATGGCCATCCCGTCGAGGCGCTGCTCGACTCGGCCGCCGAAGCGAGCCTCCTCGATACGGAATTTGCCCGACAGGTCGGTCTCCTCGGCGGCAAGGACGTGACTGCTCGCGGATCCGGCGCGAGCACGACGAAAGCGCAGGTGTTTTCGGGCGTGACGCTCGAAGCCTTCGGCCTGAAACTCACCAATCAAACGGTCGGCGTGTTGGACCTTGCGGATGTCGGCAAGCGCCTCTTCGGCAGGCCCCTCCCCTTCGTCCTGGGGCGCGAAGTTTTCGACCACGCACGCCTGCAGATCGACATCGAGGGCCTGACCGCGCGCGTGGTCGACGCATCGGAGCAGCCGAAGGGCATGCGGCTCCCCGTGCAGTCGAGTCACGGCGTACCAACCATCCCGGTGATTCTCGAGGGGCGGCCGGCGCAGGCCGCGTTCGACCTGGGCAATGGCACGCGACCGCTGCTCGGCGGCAAGTTCGCCGACGCAGCGAAGATGGTGACCGACGGGCGTCCGGTGCAGGAGGACGTGGGCGGTGGCATCGGTGGCGAGGTGCGACGCCAGGTGATCGCGCTGAAATCAGTGGAACTGGCCGGGAAGCGTTTCGACGATGTCGTGGTCGCCGTCGATCGCATCGAGCACGCCCACGATTTCAACGTCGGCATTTCGCTGCTGCGGCACTACCGCATCACGACTGATTTCAAAGAGGGCGCGGTCTGGCTCGAGCCGCGCGACTGAGCCTATTCCGTCTCGATGCTGACGTAGACCTTCTGGTCCTTGCCGCGGGTCTTGAACTGCACGCGGCCATTCGCCTTCGCGAACAGCGTGTGGTCGGTGCCCATGCCGACGTTCGGGCCGGCTTTCATCGTGGTGCCGCGCTGGCGCACGATGATGTTGCCTGCCACGACCTGCTCGCCGCCGAAGCGCTTGACGCCAAGTCGCTTGCTCTCGGAATCGCGGCCGTTACGGGTACTGCCGCCTGCTTTCTTGTGTGCCATTTGAGTAGTCCTCGGAAATCGTTGCGGACGATCACACGCTGATGCCGGTCACCTTGACCTCGGTGTACGGCTGGCGGTGCGTGCCTTCGCGCTTGTAATGCTTGCGGCGGCGGAATTTCACGATGCGCACCTTGTCCCCCTTGCCGTGCGACTGCACGGTCGCGGTGACTTTCGCGCCCTGGACGAACGGCGTGCCGAGCTTGGCTTCGGCTCCGCTGCCCACGAGCAGCACCTGGTCGAATTCCACCGACGCACCCGCATCGGCCTTGAGAGTCGAAATACGCAGCACCGTGCCTTCCTGCACGCGATACTGCTTGCCGCCCGTAGCGATCACCGCAAACATTGGAATGTTCTCCGTCGAATGGCTCCGAGAGCTCGGAGCCCGCGGATCTGTCGTTTGGCCTCACCGGTCCACAATAATGGCCCTGACGATGGCACCGGTAAGTCACTAAAAAGGCCGCGAATTCTAAGGTCTGCGGTGCTGGCGGGTCAACCGCTTTGCCGCTACGATGCGCGCTCCCGAGGGACGCCCAAGTCCATGAATATCGAAGAAATACGCAGCCTCGTCAGCGACGACCTCGCAGCCGTGGACCGGTTGATCCGCCTGCGCCTCAAGAGCGAGGTGGCCCTGGTCGACCAGGTTTCGACTCATATCATCGCCAGCGGCGGTAAGCGGCTGCGCCCGCTACTGGTGCTCCTCGCGGCCCGCGCAGCGGGCTACAAAGGTGAGCGGCACATCGACGTCGCCGCCCTCATCGAGTTCATTCATACCGCGACGCTCCTGCACGACGACGTCGTCGACGGCTCGTCGATGCGTCGCGGCCAGGATACCGCGAACGAGGTCTGGGGCAACGAGACCAGCGTGCTGGTCGGCGATTTCCTGTATTCGCGCGCCTTCCAGATGATGGCCGAGCTCGGCTCGCTGCCGGTGATGAGCGTGATGGCGGACGCGACCAACACCATCGCCGAGGGCGAAGTGCTGCAGCTCCTCAACGCGCACGATCCTCAGACCACCGAAGCACGCTATCTCGCCGTGATCTATCGCAAGACCGCGCGCCTGTTCGAGGCCGGCGCGGACGTTGCGGCGATCCTCGCGGCATTGCCCAAGACGCAGCGCGAAGCGCTGGCGCGTTATGGCCGCCACCTGGGCACGGCGTTTCAGCTCATCGACGATGTGCTCGACTACCGCGGCAACGCCGAAGAGCGCGGCAAGAACCTGGGCGACGATCTCGCCGAGGGCAAGCCGACGCTGCCTCTCATCTATGCCCTGCAGCACGGCACGACAGCGCAGCAGGACCTGATTCGCGTGGCGATTTCGCAGGGCGGGCTGAGCCAGCTCGCGGGAATCACCGAGGCGATCGAGATGACGGGCGGTCTCGAGTACACCGCACGCCTGGCGCGCGTCGAAGCCGACGCGGCGCTGATGGCCGCGCAACTCCTGCCGCCGTCCCCCTACACCGACGCGCTACAGGCGCTCGCGCAGTTCACGGTGGAAAGGACGCACTAGGGCGCGAACGGTGCGGTTGCGGGATGGCGCATGCTGCCGTTCGGCTCACGCGCGTTCCCCTCACGTCTGCTGCGCATCGCGCAGCAGCTGCGCCAGCCCGTCCATCCCGCTCCGCTCCGCCTGCTCTGCCGCTGTCAGCCCTTCACGGCTCCGGAGGTTCGGATCGGCGCCATGCGACAGCAAGAGATCCGCGATCTCGAGGGCGAGATCCTCGTCCTTGTCCGGAAGGCCAAACAGCGCCACACGGTCCGTGCGCAAGCTCTGCGCCAGCGACGGGTCCTGCTGCAGCAACGATCGCAGTCGTTCGACTTTGCCCACGCGTGCGAGAGAACCGATGTCGCGGCTGACCGAGCTCAGGTAGCCCGCGATTTCCGGCTTGCCGAGATGGATCGCCCACCCGAGCGGCGTCGCATCGTACCTGCGATCGCGCGCATCGATCTCAGCCCCGCGCTCGATGAGCAGCCGCGCCGTCGGGATCGAGTCGCCCCACACGGCAGCATGCAGCGCACGTTCGCCGTGCGCGCCCTCGGCGTCGACCGGGGCACCGAGGTCGAGCAGCAGGCCGACGACGTCGGCACGACCCGTGGTGGCTGCGACCGTCAGCGCAGCGGGCGAATCGAGGTATCCGGGATGCTGCCGAGCCAGGTCGCGCACCGCGTCGACATCGAGACGCAGACACGCCGCCTGGAACGCTTCGTGCCCCTCGAGCGGCTCGACCTGTGCACCGGCTTTGGCCAGCAGCTCTGCCATCTCTGCGTGACCGTGCAGCACCGCCGTGGTGTGGAGGTTGCGCCTCGTGTACGCGTGCCGCGCGCGCGGACTCGCGCCGCGCGCGAGCAACCACTCGACGCGCCGCACGTGGTTGCGATCGACCGCATTGCCGAGCAGGTAATCGAGCTGGCCGGGCTGACCCGCACGTACTTCGTTCCAGCGCGCCGTGGTGCCAGCACGCTCGTCATAGCCTTGGAGCAGCTCGAGCCATTCCGTGCTGTCGTGCCAGAGTGAGGTGTTGTACAGCGCCTGCGCGTCGAATGAGTTCGCGCCGCGCTCGATGAGCAGGCGCACCAGTTCTGCTGCACGGGGATGAGGCGGTACCTGGGCTGGCGTGCGCTCACCTTCACCGATGAAACCGGTCACCGCCGTGAAAGCATTCGTGCCGTCGGTCGTCTGCACGTTCGGGTCGGCGCCGTGATCGAGCAGAAGCGCGGCGATCGCCAGTGAGTTCTCGACGGCCGCGGTGTGCGGCAAGCGGGCGTAAGCAAGATAGAGGAGCGGTTCCCACCGGCGTTGCCCGCCTGCGAGCGATGCCGAGCGCCCGTTCGCTGCCAGCAGCCGTCCGACTTCGGCCACGTCGCCGCAGATCGTCGCCGCGTGAATGCTGCCGCGCACGATTTCCGGATGTCGCGCAAGGATGCGAGCGGCGTACTCGCGACGCGCAGGATCGTCGGGATAGCCTTCATCCCAACGGGCGTCATCCGGCGGAATGCCGTAGTTGAGGATCGCGTGCTCGAGAAAGTCTGCCAGGCGCTCGGCATGAGTGCGGCGCGCCAGCGCTTCGTCCTCGAATTGCAGTCTCAGTGCGGCCCAGCTCTCGGCGCCGTGTTCGCGCGCGAGGGCCTGCTGTATCTCGCGCAGACCGGGCGTAGCGCTCGCTCCAGGCAGGGCCTGCTTCAGGCGCGCGAGTGAGTCGGGGTCGCCGGCACGGATGGCCTTTTGCCAGCGCCGGGCTTCTTTCCTGAGGGAGTCGAGGCTGCTCTTCGCAGTCAGTTTGCGGGTCATGGGACCTTCCTTCCGTTGGTGCCTTGAGTCCGCTCGCTGACAAGGCCGGAAAGAGGTTCAACGCGGTATCTTCGAACCGGTTGGGTGGGAGCATGCTCCCTTGCCGCGGACAGGTGGCGCCCCAATGCGCACTGGCTACAGTATCGGACCCGCCCGAGGCGCCGTCAACGCACCAAACAGGCCGGGGCGAGTCGAAATTTGCCGCCGCCCCAGCCCTTTCAGTACACTGCGCGCCCTCTCACTGTCGGCCGCGTCTCCCGCGCCGCCAGCCAAGATTCGGGGTGTAGCTCAGCCTGGTAGAGCACTACGTTCGGGACGTAGGAGTCGCAGGTTCAAATCCTGTCACCCCGACCACCTGTCCCTGCACCTTGCAGCAGTGCTGCCATGTGCAGTCTGCGACCTTTCGCTTCGAAGGTTTGCGAGGCAAAAAACGGGAACGAGCCTCCGTTCATGGCCGCTCCACCTCGGCCGTTCAGACGGCCAGCACGTACTCAACGCGATGCAGCGGGCACACTGCCCGCGAGCTTCCGCCAGCGCTCGTACTGCGGGCGTTTTTCCGAGCTCGGCTCCTCATGGCGGTTGAGCCAGAAGTCAAACCAGTCCACGAGCATCTCCTGATGCGCGAGCTGGTGCAGTGGCTTCGTGAGGTTGTGCTGTCCGGAACGGATGTACTGAAGTTCCACGGGTTTGTGCTGATCGCGCAGCGGCGCGTACAGGCCCCACAGTGAGATCAAATGCTGCGGATCCGCTGCGGAAATGAGCACCGGCGCGCGGATGCGCTCCGTCCGCAACCCCGGCGCCCGTTCCAGCCATTTCTGCAAGCCTTCACCGTACGGAGGCGCGCCCGCGAAAAGGTCGGCTGCGGCGCTTGCGTACGTGGGCAGGATGTAGTCGATATAGGAGTAGTAGCCGATGAGTGAGCCAGGATCGGCGTTCGCGACGACCGCGGCCGCAAAGCGATCGGGCGCGTCGGCGATCGCCTTCGCGACATAGAAGCCCATCCGGCTGTAGCCCGTGATGCCGACCTTCGTGGAGTCGATGACACCCTCTCTGGCAAGTTGATCGATGGCAGCGAGATAGATCTTCGTGCCATTCTCACTCGCTTCCTCCCAGGTGCCCATGTAGGCGTCGTTCGGCTCGTCGACTTGCAGAACGACGATGTCGCGCGCCGCCAGCGCACGTCCGCCAACAGCCGTGTCGCCGCCACCGGTGCGAAAGAACCGGCGCGGGCGAAAGCCGTGAGTCTGGATGACGAGCGGATAGCGGCGATCGGATCTGAAATCCGGTGGCCGGGCGAGCCCGCCCGTGATCGCGCGCCCATGAGCGTCACGCCAGGTGTAGAGACTCGCGGTGCCGCGATCGAGACCGGCCAGCTGGGGATTCGGATCGAGGATGACGTGCTCGCGGCCCGAAGCCGTGTCCTTGGCGACGAGCACCGGCGGCTCCTCGATCGACTGCCGAACGCTGATTTCGAGCGGCGCGGCTTGCGTGGCAGAAACCAGCCAGGGAGGTTTTGCGCGGCCGTCGGGACACGCCCACTTGCCTGTGCTCACGTCGACGGTCGCAAGCTCGCACGGGCGCGTGACAGAGTCCTTGCGCTCGAGCGGCAGGTACGTGCTGGATACGGCAACGTGTCGGGCATCCGGTGACCACGCGATGGCCATCCCGTGAGCACCGCCGCGCCGAAAATCGGCGACGGGGGCGTTCAGAAGCGGGTGAGACGTCCCCTCGGCAAGATCGATCAGCACGTATTGAAGCGCGCGGCCGTAGTCGTTCTTGCGGCTCTCCGGCGTGGAATCGGCCGCGTCCGGATGGAATGGGCGATTTCCAAAACCAGCCGGCACCTCGTACCGTGCCCACTGAGCTGGAATCCTTTCAGCGTGAACGAGAGCGACGAGCTGACGGCCATCCGGGGACACTTCCATTCCGCTCACGTCGGAGGTGCCGAGCACCTGCAGAGGCTTCTTTGTCGCCGCCGCGCTAACGGGTGCGGAGCCCTTGGCTGTGACTGTCCACACCTCAAACGTCGTGGGCATGCTGAGGTGATTCTTCTCATAGTTCGGATAGAGCAGATGCATGAGCGGCTGGCCCGTGCCAGCCACGATGTCCGCCGCTGCAGGATCTACTGACCACCATGCCTTGTCGGCCGAGGCGGCAGGGCCTGTGAAGTAGGCAATGGTGCCGGCGCGTTCTGCATAGTGGGTAACATCCTGCGTGGGCGGTGTGAGTGCGTTCGCGCCTGCTCGATCGCCGAGCCGCGCCCGGAACAGTTGCCGGTGCTCGCTGCCGTTGCGCCCGAGAAAAAGCACGGCGCTGCCTTCCGATTCCCATCTCACGGCCTCGATCGTGGAGAGGCGGGCGAGCGCGGTGGGCTTCGGCGCGGATGATTCGAAGAGCCACAATGTCGTCTCCGTGACACCTTGGGGCAATACGCCGCGCTGGGTCACCGTGATGAAGTGGCGACGGTCGGGAGAGAAGATCGCGTCCTGCGTGAAGGCAGACATCTGTATGGAGTCGCTCACCTCGAAGCGGCGGAGCACCTCGGCAACGACGTTGCAGGGTGCAAGGGCAAAGATGAGTACCAGGCTCGTGCTCAACGACAGCGCTCGAGGTGAATGAGGCCACGCCCCGAGGGCCGATGAGAATCTCGAACGCATTGTTGTTGGCTCCTGCAATGTTCTCATGCGTTCGCCCTGGTGCTCTTCGATTGGCGCCGAATTCCGCTTCAGCTCGAGTGTTCGGCTCCTCATGGCGGAGCAACGTCGCCTGCGCGCTCCGCGATCGGACGAGCGTGCTGCACGAGAGCGATCAGCATCTTGCCGGGCTCCTCATTCATGATGTCGTGCGCCGATCGCTCGAACCAGACGAGCGTCTTGGACGGTGCCGCGAGGCGCTCGAACCATTCCGCCGCCAGACTTGCAGAGACGTTGTAGTCATCCCGACCGTTGAACAGGATCAACGGACACTTCAGTGCGGCCACCGTACTGAAATCCACGGTCAGGACCGCTGACAGGAGGCGCTGCTCGGAAAAGTCGCTGGCCGTCCAGATCGATGTGACGTCCGCGTCACTGTACTCCGGGGCCAGGGCAGTCCCGACGATTTCATGGTCGAAGCGCTTGCGGCCACGAACCGCGCCGCCGTAGACACCCAGCCACTTGCGTTGCAGCTCGACGGCTTCCAACGACAAGCGATCGGCCTTCTCATACCCGGCGATCGATTGCAGCTCGCGCGCGGCAGCCTCGTTGCCGGCGCGACGCGCATGATCGATCGCGAACTGCCAGCCCCGACGCTCGCTCTCCCTCGAATTGGTGGCTTGGCCCATGCCGATATACGCATGCAGCCATTCGGGATGGCGCCGCGCGATCTCGAGCCCGAGGTAGCTGCCCCACGAGTGTCCGAGCACAAAAATCTTTTGCTTGCCGAACTCCCGGCGCAGCCAGTCAATCATCTCCTCGGTGTCGGCAATCATGCGCTCCGGCGTCATCGTCGGTCCGACCTGGGCCGGATCGTTCGTGACGTAGGTCTTGCCCGTTCCGCGCTGATCCCATTGGACCACTGTGAAATACTCCTCCCAGCCGCGCTGGTAGGACCAACTGGTCGGCATGGCCGGAAAACCCGGGCCGCCGTGGATGAAGAGGAGAATCGGGTTGCGACGATCGAAGCCGCGCACGGAGATCCACTGATCGATGCCGCCGATGCGTACCTTCTCCAGCCTCTCGACACCCTCCGGCGTGACGATGCGGCGCATTTCTGCCACGATCCTGGTTGCTTCAGCCCGACTGTTCGGACCGATACGTTCCTCAGCCCTGGTGCCGGACGCCATGAACGCAAGCGCTGCTACGCCTGCTGCCATCGAGCGAACGAACTGCCCACTCTGCATTCTCGTTTTCCCCTCATTCATTCCGCTGGGTTTCGAACCGCCACCGCCTTCAATCGGACGTGCCTACGCTACCTAACGCGGACACGCACGGGAACTGCAGGAACAGCCCAACTCCCCTCACCCCGACCATCAATGAGTCAGCCCGTCAGTACCGGCTCATCTGCGATCGGGCGCTGGGCCTGGTTGTTCCCGCTCGCGTATGGCCTTCACATCGCCGAGGAACATTGGCTGCATTTTCCAGACTGGGTTTCGCAGCTCTCCGGGTCCTTCGTAACGGATCCTCAGTTCCTGTTCCTCAACGGAGCTTTCTGGCTCTTGATGGCCATCTCGGTCGCCGCCATTCGAGCGCGCACTTCCATGGCATGGCTCATCGTAACGCTCGCGACCATTCTCGCAATCAATGCGGCTCTGCACCTTCTCGGCAGCGCCGTCACCCGCAGCTATTCACCAGGTTCCTTCACCGCCGCATTCCTATACGTTCCTCTCGTCCTCCACGCGTTCCGACAGGTTCTTCCGCGCATTACCCGTGGCCTGGCACTGCGGGCCGCAGCTCTGGGTGCTGTCGTTCACGCGGGCGTCATGCTCGTGGCGGCCAATTCATGGCTTCTTCCATCGATATGAGCGGATTCTTGCCGGCAGCGCCTTCGGTCAGCTCGCAACAGGCAGCAGTCGCCGCATGCGTTCCGTCCAATGATTGAGATCCTCGTTGTAGATCTGGACGCCGTAGCGCTGCCACGTCATCACGCTCATCGGCGCCGGGTGTAAGGCGACGGCCCAAGACGTTCTCCGTCCGCCTCGTCGGCTGGCCAACGTGTGCCACAACGCCCGCTGCGACCAGTCGCGCGCACCGTGACCCAGCGACAGAAGGTGCCTGCGGGACAGCAGCGTCGCGATCTGATCCGGGAGCCACGACTCGCGACTGCGCAGACTCATGATCCAGTCGAGATGATCCTCCTCGGTAATCGCATAGGAGTTCGACGAGCCATCGGCTGTGCCGCTGAGGCGAAACACGATCGTCCGGTCCCGGGGCACATCGAGCTTGGATGCGCTTTGCAGGCGCGGTTCGGACTCGCCGTAGCGAATCACGGCGAGCTTGCCGCGGGCGCCCTGACCCTGCGCCGCAACGTAGGCAAGCACGTCGAACGGCACCAATCGCGAGTGCAGTGCCTTCTCCATGAGCTGATCGTAGTTGGTCGTGAGTATCAGCAACGGATGCAGCTCCGCCGCATCGGCCAGAAAGCCATGCGTCGCGCTCGGCTCGATCTGCGAGGCGCCAATGAGTTGCCAGAGCAATGCATCGAGCTCTGCCCGCCCGACCTGCTGCTCGAAATAGGACGCGATTTCCGCAACGTCGCTGGCTTCGAACTCGGTTGCCGGGTAGTTGCACTGCCGTGCGAGAGCCTCCTTCACGGCACGGTTCGTGAAGGGCGCGTTGGCGCCCGCGTTCTTCGGGGATGCGCCGCTGAGCGTAGCACCGGAGCCGAGGAACGGGACGACTTCACCGAGATCGAGGAGCTTGCGCACTGTTTCGTACGGAAACGTTTCTGGAAGCGAGACGGAGGGCACGGCGTGCGCCGAAATCGCATCGGCTATCTCCAGACTGTGCGATGCCGAGCGCTGCGCTGCGTAGCGTGAATGCCATTCGAGCAAGGCGGCGGCGGTCGGATCGTCCACGATCTCGAACATGGCTTCCCGGGACTTCTTCGAGACGAAGGCCTCGCGCACGATGCCCGTCACCGCGAGATGGTCCAACAGTGCCCTCGTGTCGTCCGGACTGGCGCGCGACTCGGCGACCAGCACCGACAGCGACTGCACCTGCCGCACGCCCCTGGCATCGACGAGATAGAACATCATCGTCGCCCAGGTCTGTTGCAGCCCTGTGCGCAGCCCCTCCATCGCGACGTTCACGCGACGCTGGCGGTCAAGGCGCGACTCCTCATCGATGCGCCGCTGCTCCGCCTGCTGGCGCGCGGCGGCCTGACGCGTCTGCTCCGCGAGATACTTTGTGCGCCATGCCAGCATCGCCCGACCGAGGCGGTCGTGGAAGATCTCGTAACGTTGCTCCGCGTTCGGCTTCCCCGGCTCTGCGACGCGCCGCAGAATGCGGCGGTCCCCTTGTTCCAGGCGCTGGAGGATTGGCCCAACGACTTCGAGGCCCACACCCTCATAGGTTGCGAGATCCGTGGCCGAAAACGCGATCTTGGCACCGCCTGGCGTCACCAGCCGGTGGAACACCTTCGCCGCGAGGTCGCGCTCCGGCTCAGAGAATTGCTCCATGACGCGATCGAGGTGCGTCAACACGATTTGCTCGGCGTTGCCCTCGTCGCGCAGCGTCGATGCTCGGAGCACCGGGCTGTTCTCCTCCTGTTCACGCTCCCACAAACGCGTCATCACGAGCTGCAGATAAGGAGTCTCGATCCGCTTGGGTCCGGCCGTCGGAGTCTCGACGCTGCCGCCGCCAGTCTCGCCGATTCCAAAGCCGCCCGCCGGCACCTGTTCCAGCACCTGCGCGACGAGGTCGTCCTCGATGCTCACCGGCGTCCCGCCCGGCGCCAGACGCCGGTTGTACTCCGCCAGCGGCTTGCGAATCGCATCCTCGCCGGCTGCGCGATCGAGGTGATCGATGCGGCGATAGGTGTCCCACAAAGTCGGGATCGTGGCCTTGAAGCGGTCGAGCTTCGCGAGCGCATCCTCGCGCAGGGACACGAGGAACGCGACATTGCGATCGCGCGTCGCGACGGCCCGTGGAAACTGCGTGGCGAAGAGATCGTCGTCGCCCGGATGGTAGAGGGAGTACTCCTCGAACTGATCGAGGATCACCATCACGAGGCGTCCGCTCGCGTCTGCGATCGCCCCGAGGCTCTCTTGCAACGGAGACATGTCGTGCTTCCACACGACATCCCTGTAGCGCTGCTGCTCGACAGGATCGGATGCTGACGCGAACAGCGCCATCGCCGCCGTTTCCTTGATACCGGACACTGGATCCGTCTGCCAGCCGCGCTCGACCACGAGGCGCTGGCGCGGCGTCGACGAGAATCGCGGATACACCACGGGCAGCACGTTCGTGCGCGCGCGCAGCTGCGGCAACACGCCTGCGCGCAGCACGGACGACTTGCCGACGCCGCTCGCGCCGTAGAGCAGCGTCAACGGTGCAGCGAACAGCGATGCGGTGATCAGGCGCGTATCGCGCTCGCGTCCGAAGAAGAACGCCATCGCGCTCTCGTCGAATGGCTCGAGACCGCGGTAGGGCCCCGTGAAGTCCGATACGGCGTCGCTCACACTCCGCCTCCGGCCGGCGCGGCGCCGCCCTGCGCGCTGAGCTGCTCGATGAATTCCTTCAAGCTGAGATTGTCGAAGAGCACGACGTCACGCTCTTCCCACAGTTTCTGCTCGACCTGCTTGGGCAGCGTCTCGATCGCCCATGACTTGATGCTCGCCTTGCCGCGCATCGCCTGGATCGAGCTCAGCAACACGCGCAGGTTCCAGTCGTACAGGCCATAGCCGAGAAACAGGAACGGCCGGGTGCGGAACGGCTCGGCGAACACGCTGGGTACTACGCGCGTACGCGTCATGCGCCCGAGGAACTGGATGTAGTCGTCCTCGGTAATGACGAAGTGACCGTTCTTGCCGGGACGACGGTCGATTGCGCCATGGATCTTGTACACGACGGGGGTGTGCGGAGGCGGCAGGTCGATGTTTTCGGGCAGCGTCGCCTCAGGCTCAACCGCACCGGGTTTCCACCAGAGCACGTTCTCTGTCGCGTCGGTGTTGTGCACGACGACGTGATGCGGCTTGTGCTCTTTGTGCAGCGCGCGCTCCATGAGGTCGTCGTAGTTCGTCGTCACGATCAGGAGCGGTGCCGGCACCTTCGCCAGGAACTCGTGCACGGGCGTTGGCGGCTGCTCGAACGAGAACACTTCCCGCAAGCGCTGCTGGAGCGGGTCCGCGCCGATCACGTAGCGGTAGTACTGCGCCATCCTCGTGAGTTCGCCCTTTTCTCCAGCCGGCAAGTTCGCGATCCGGTGCAGTTCCGCGGCAAGCTCGCCCGCTGTCGGGAGGTACGCGATGCCGGGCGCCGCGGGAGCGGTCCACGTGGTCTTGCCCGGGTCGCGATCGTAGAGCGGCACGCCCGCGCCGAGGAACGGGATCACCTCGCCCTTCATGAGCTGCTGGTAGATGTACGGGTAAGGTGGCGCGGCCATGATCAGGCTAGCGCGGCTTCAGTCGGCGTTCGGCTTGCGGAGCCGATTCGGCCCGTCGCTGCGCGGCCGTGGTTCCTTAGTTCTTTGGCATCCGATGCTTCCAGCAAAGTCACTGCCCGCCCCTCGCGGCCAGTGTCTCAGGGGCCGGTCCGCCCCGCAAGACGCGGTGCGCAAGCAAGCATCTCTGACCGATCAACGAGCGAAAGAGAGCCTGGTCACTCGCTGCCCGTGAACACGATGTCCGGAATGGCGCTGTTGAGCGTCTGCCGCCACGATTTCGACCGATCGTTGCTGGCCCAGACGATGACCACGCGCTCGTCCGGGAAGTACAGGAGCTGCGAGGCGAAATCGTCCGATCCTCCGCCCTTGTCGATGCGTGCGCGGCTCGACTCGGTTCGTGGCCTGTAATGCCACCCGAAGGCTTCTTCCGACGGCACCTCGGGCGGTGTGAACAGCAACGAACGGAATCTTGCTGGCAGCGCCTTGCCGGATTCAACGAACGACAGATAGCGATACATGTCACCGACGGTGCACCAGATTCCGCCGGCGCCGATCGTGCCCCAACCATACGGATTCGGCGGGCCGGGTACAGGCCCGTCTGGTCCGGCGACATGGCCGTGCGCGAAACGTGGATCGCCGGCCGGAACGTCCGGACGAAACAGCGCGGTTTGCATGCCGGCTGGCAGGAAGATGTGCTTGCGGATGTACGCTTCGAATGTTTCACCGCTCGCATGCTCCACAACCGCCGCGAGCAGCGAATAGCCGGCGTTGGTGTAGCGATACAGTTCCCCCGCTGGCGATTCCACGGGGGCGCGCTTGGCGGCAGCGACGAAGCCATCGCGTGTCGCGCTCTCCAGGTCGGTGCCGCGCGGCACGAGGCCGGCAGTGTGCATCGACAAATGCCGTATCGTCGCCGCGCGCTTCGCCGCCGGAAACAGCCCGAGATGCTTCTCGAGCGGGTCGTCGAGTGTCAGGCGACCCTCGCCGGCGAGTTGAAGAATCGCCACGGCCGTGAACATCTTGGTCATCGAGTTCATTTCGAACCGCGTGCCCGGCGTGTTCAGCGTTCTTGCGCCGACGTTCGCGAAGCCATAACCCTTGAGCAGGATCACGCGATCGTCGCGCGTCACCAGAACCGTGCCGGAGAATCCGGCCGCAGCGTACTGCGTGAGCTGCGCGTCGAGTGCGGCACCCGACGCGCCGTTGATCTGAACGGCATCCAACGCGTCGTTCCGCGCGGACCGCGGGTCGTCCAGCGCAGACGCCGGGTTCAGGTGAGCCAGGAACGCGAAGCTGGCCGCGATCGGGAGTCTCGTGAGGACCGAGTGCCCTTTCATGATGGGTGTTACGCTAGCGCGTGCTCTCCGGCCGGTATTGGACGAATGTTGCATCATCGTCGAGCGTTCGGACACCAGATCCGCTTTCGCCCGGGTCACGCGGGCCAACCCTCGTGAGCGACGAGCCCGACGAGCGAACCGCTCGCATCGTCACAGCGATCCAGCACTACCTGGCTTCCCATCCGCGGGCGGCGGACAGCGAGCAAGGTATCGGCGATTGGTGGCTGCCGGCGATGGGCGTCGCAGCAACGTCGTCGGAGCTGGCTGCAGCGATCCGACACCTCGAGCGTCGCGGTGCGCTGACGCGCCAGGTTCTCGCCGACGGAAAGATCATCTACCGCGCGCGCGCCACGTGATCGCGAGAAGGCGTGACGCCGAGCACACCCTGCGCGCGTTGCTGAAAAAGCAGTTGCGAACGCAATCGTGCATGCTAGACTCCGCGCCCCCAATGGTCCTGCGACGCAAGCCGCAGGCAACAGAGGCGAACTGAAATGCTCTCGATCAACGGAACCGCCATGCATTGCACGCAACGCGAACTGCGTCGCGCGTGCGGCTGCCCGTCGATCATGGGTAGCTGGCCCCGACGCGTCGCGAACTATCGCGACTTCGGGACCGAGCTCGATCGGTAACCGCCTTTAGGGCTCCCTGCCCCGAAGGCGCAAGCCGGACGGGGCACCCACGGGAGCCAAGCCACCTGAGATCCCTCTCAGAGTCGGCGAACCCACCCAACAGTGTTCCGTCCGCGGGGGTGTTAGCCCCTCGATACGGATTCGTGCGCGCCATGCGTAGGGTCCCCTGCGCCGCTCGTTCGGCCAGGACGCTGTTTGACAATCTGGAATGGGTCCGGGCTCTCACCCTGGCTTTGCATCGCGCGCCGAATTCTTCGGATCGCGCGCCACGCATGCGCGTCGAACACGCGCTGATGTGTTTGCGGAGTGGAGGGTGAGAGCCCGGGGCCGGTGAGAACTTTCTCGAAGCACGTGCAAGCGTGAGGGTCTCACTCGCTCCGAAACTCGCGGATGTAGTTCAGCCAGGCAGAACGCGACGTCGCCAACGTCGAGGCCATGGGTTCGAATCCCATCGTCCGCACCGTTTTTCGCACCGGTAGCTCAATGGCCAGAGTCGCGGTCTCCAAAACCGTGCGTTGGGGGTTCGAGTCCCTCCCGGTGTGCCATTTCGCCGATTCAGTTTGAAGCTTGCGCAGGCGTGGCGGCAGAGGCAGTGCGCCAGAGGACGGGCGTTGCCTGGTAGTGACGCATCTCGGCGATCTCCCCAATGAAGGACCGGATCTCTGCCAGAAATGGCGCGAAGTGCGGTCCTTTTCGAAAACCCTGCAGATGCGCGTCGGTGGAAATCCACTCGATTCGCAGTATCAGAGCGTTCTGAGCTTCCTCACACTGCGTGAGCTCGTAGGCCAGACATTCTGGTGCCGCCGCGAGATGCTCGCCCGCCCTGCGATAGGCGTCGATGAGCTCCATGGGCGTGTGCTGCCTCAGCTCGTATCGGATGTACTCGACGATCACGGTCACTCCCTCTTCAAACGGGCTGCAGACAGTCGCTGCGGCCTGCGCTCAACAGTGCAGAGATCGCCATCCGCGGGCCGCGCGCCGAGATAGAGATCGTCGGGGCCCAGATTGATCAGGTCGAATTCGCCTTTGCACGATGCGCGAGGATGGATCCGCAGCAACGGGCAACCGGATTCGTCGAGGTCCTTAGCTTCTCCCGCGATCCATTTGCCCTGTCCGCATTTTGCCGCATCGAGCGCCTTGATCAGACCAGGTTGGTAGGCAGTGACTCTTCGCACTGAAAACAGGAACCTTCCGCGATAGGCCTGCACGAGCGGAACGTAGTCGTCGATGAAGTATGGTCCCTGGAAATCCCCACTGAAGAGCCTGGACCGACCCTCGGGATCTTCGCTGACGGTGAACTCGATGCGCCAGTTTTCCTCATCGAACGTGAACCGCTTGCTCGAATATACGACCGCACCGTCGCTGCGGACGACGCGCTCAGGCGCGGGGTTGTTCCACACACCACGGAGCCGCTCGAAATCGAACGCGGGAGACTTTGGGCGTAAGGCAATCAACCGAACCGGACCGCCGGTGGCGTTTCGCACCTTCGGCGCCCCGATGAACAGCGTCGCCCCCACTGGCGGGACGCTTTGCAGATTGGCCACCGCTTCGATGGCCCATTTACCGGCGCCCAGCACCTCCTTGTGGGTTTTGTATTCATTGTCCCTGCCCGGATCGAATGATAGGGTATCGACGCCGACGCCCCAGATATTTCGCCGCTGAATCAGCCAGCTTGCCGCCTCCACGCCGATTCCCGGGAAGTGTTTGACGTGCTGTTCGTCCGAGTTGATGTAAGCTGCCGCGTCCTTTATGCGAGCATCCCAGCCTGTGTAGAGCACCACCGCGGCACGCTCGGGGATCCGGCCATGCTTCGCCTCCCACGCATGAATATCCGTCACCTCGAGAGCGGCGTCGACATCGCGCGCAGCACGTTCACGGAAATCGATGACCGCCAGCGGTACGATCAGATCAGTCGCGGCGAGCATATCGAGGGAAGCGCCGTTTCTCGCAAAATGGTTGGGCGCATCGATCTGCGTGCCGATATGTTCGTGGATGATCCATCGATTGGCGGCCACGCCGTGCGCATCGATCGTGGCGATTGGCGCCAACGCGAATGGGAAAGTCACGCCCGGCACGGGGATAAACGGAAAGTCTCCATCGAGGGGATGCGTCAGCTCGACGATCTCCAGATCCCCGAAGGGCGACGACGCGTTTGCAAGCGGTGGTATCGAGACCATCCCGCTGGCAGCGAGGCAGACGAGTGATCGGACGCTCACGGGTACGTGACCTCTGTCGGGACCGGGCTCGCAACATAGAGAATCCGCCACGCACCGACAATTAGTTACGCATTGGTAACCTCATGCCCGACGCCGCAAACAAGTTGCGAGACTGTCCTGCGTTGCTCACGCTCAGAATCCTTTCCGGGAAGTGGAAAACCCGCATTCTCTGGACGCTACGTGCGTCGGTGAAGCGCTTCGGGCAACTGCGCCGCGAGTTGCCGGACGCATCAGCGAAGGTATTGACGGCGCAGCTCCGGGAGCTGGAAGCCGCCGGCATCATTCACCGCACGATTTCCAAGGAAGGTGCGGTTACGGTAGTGAGCTACGCGTATACGCCGCTTGGGCGAACCCTCATTCCCGCACTCGATGCGCTTGGAGAATGGGGCCTGAAGAATTTCGATCGGTTCGCGGGCCGGACGCGTTTCGGCCGACGCTCGACGAAAGTCACCTGACCCGGGCGCGCACGGGGAGTGCACGGATGGCACGAACTCCCTTCGCCGGCACCGGACCAGCCTGAGCATCCGGTTCTTACCCGGCAGGCTGAAGGTTCGAATCCTTCACGGTCCACCAGTTGCGGTTCGCACAGCGGTAACGCTGCGAATGCCACGTTAACTCAGCGGCCAGAGTGCTCGCCTGTCTAGCGAGAAATCACGGGTTCGAATCCCGTACGTGGCGCCACTTCGTCCTGGGTTCGATCCCAAGTGCGGGTACCAGTCGACGCGGCGTTAGCTCAGCAGGACAGAGCGCCGGTATACGAAGCCGGAGGTCGGAGGTTCGATTATCCGGCAGCGGCTACCAAGCCCGTGCAGTGGCGAAGCGGCCTAACGCACCGGTCTCATAAGCCGGCCATCGGTGGTTCGAATCCACCCTGCACGACCAGGTGAAATGATGAATTCTGATGTGCGTCTGCATGGCCGCACATCGTCACCGAGGTCCTGGTGAGCGTTTCGCGCCAGCGGTTGTGGTTCGGACCACACTGGCACGCTGCAGCTCTGCTGCTGTGTGTACCCGCGCAAGACGCAACCATGTCCGCCACGCAATGTAGCTCAGTGGTAGAGCAAGCAGCTCCATGCTCAGTCGAGGGTTCAACTCCCTCTATTGCAACGACCTGAAAAGTCGTTATCGGCAGGGCCGAAAGGCCCGGGGTTCGACTCCCCCTGTTGGATGCCAGCAGCATCCGCAACCGCGGGACGAGAGTCTCGCAACCGAGGCGCCCCAGCGATCCCTGATCGCGCTCGCGCAAGCGAGCGGGGATCACATTGCAGCGCGTACCACGCCCTGCGCGTCGATGTTCGACGCGTGCCTGGACTGACGAGAAGAGGATAGTCGAAGAAGCGTTCGCGCCAGGGAGGCGCGCGCGATGACGACTGTCCTCGCGTCGGCGACGGCCGCGACGAACGCGATGCCCGTGCGGTAGGTGCGGGGTGGCTTCGGCCTCATTCGAGAATTGCTGCCGCCGGATGGGCCGGCGTCGGCATTGGGCGAGTGAAAGAAGTAAGGAGAGCGACGTGACTATCAAGCGACTCACCGTCGCCCAGCATGAGCGTGCACTGGTTTGGAAAAACAAGACCTTTGCAGGTGTGCTGGAGCCGGGCAAGCACTGGCTCATCGCGCCGATGAGCGACGTACAGGCGCAGCTCCATGACCTCACGGTCCCGGAGTTCGATCACCCGCGCGTGGACTTCCTGGTGAAGGAAGCGCGCGAGACGATGGAGAAGTACTTCCAGATCGTCGAGCTCACCGACAGCGAAGCGGGTCTGGTTTACAAGAACGGCAAGCTGGCGGGCGTGCTGCCACCGGGCAAGCGCCAGCTGTACTGGAAGGGCCCGATCGACGTGAAGGCCGAGAAGATCGACCTCAACGCCGAGCTCGAGGTCCCGGCCGGTGTGGCCAAGCTGCTGGCGCGCGCCAAGCAGCCGCTGCTGACGCAGGCAGCGGACGCCGCCGTTTCGGTTGAAGTGCCCGACACGTCGGTCGCTCTGCTGATCGTCGACGGCAAGTTCGTGAAGCTGCTCGAGCCGGGCCTGCACGTGTTCTGGAAGTTCCAGCGCGTGATCAAGGTCGAGCACGTCGACCGTCGTGTGCAGACCATGGAAGTCTCGGGTCAGGACATCCTGACCAGGGACAAGGTCAGCCTGCGCATCAACCTCACTGCCCTGTGGCAGGTCGAGGATGTCGTGCAGGCGCGCGCGGCCCTGCAGAACTTCATGGAGTACGTCTACAAGGAGCTGCAGTTCGCGCTGCGCGAGGCGGTCGGCAGCCGTACGCTCGATGAGCTGCTGGGCGCCAAGGGCGATCTGGATCGCGAGATCCAGGCGTCGGCGCGCGGCAAGATCGAGGAGCACGGCATCAAGCTGACGAGCGTGGGTATCAAGGACGTGATCCTGCCGGGCGAAATGAAGGAAATCCTCAACCGCGTCGTGGAGGCTGAGAAGGTCGCACAGGCGAACCTGATCAAGCGTCGTGAAGAGACCGCGGCAACGCGTTCGCTGCTGAACACTGCGCGTCTCATGGACGAGAACCCGACGCTCCTGCGCCTGAAGGAGCTCGAAACGCTGGAGAAGGTAACGGAGAAGGTGGACAAGCTCACCGTCTTCGGTGGCCTCGACGGCGTGCTCAAGGACGTCGTGCGAATCCAGGTTCCTACGAACTAGGATTCTCGCGGCGCCGGGACGGCCGCTGGGCCCGGCGATCGTCGCCGGGCCCAGCGTACTTCGCTCGCGCGAGTCGGCCGAGCACGTAAGCCAGCAACACGGAGGCCGCCGCGACTTCGACGAGGATGGTGGCGTTCATGGCAAGAGTGTGCGCAGAGACCGGCGCCACCACGTAGTGATCCAGCCCGCCAAAACCCAGCACGGCGTACACGGCAAGAATCGCCAGACCCGCCGAGCGCGACCGGCGCAGGTAGACAAAGTACCCGAGCGCGCCGAGCAACGTGATCGCGCACCAGGCCGCCCACACACCTGCGGCAGTGAGCCACGCGGGCAGGTTCGGATACGCCTGCAGAAAAACGGCGTTGTGGGCAAAGTGAAGCAGGCTCGCGGCCGCATACGCGATCGTCAGGAACAGGAGTACGCGCCTCCCGCGATCGGCAGCTGCATCGTTCACACCCTGTCGCTTCATCGCGTCTCCGTAGCGCGCCCCAGTCAGCTTGGCACCATTCTGCCTCGATCCGCGCATTTCCGTCCTGCGCCGGTGTCGGATCCCCCCACCCTCGTTCGTCCTTGGTACATCGACCGATTCGCTGACCGAGGAGAATCACCCATGTCCGGTAACACCATTCGCCTTCATCGCGTGCTGCGTTCCAAGCCGGAGCGCGTCTATCGTGCCTTCCTCGAGCCCGAGGCCATGGCCAAGTGGCTGCCGCCCAACGGCTTCACGGGCAAGGTCCACGAGATCGACGCCCGGGTCGGCGGCAGCTACAAGATGTCGTTCGTCAATTTCACGACCGGAAGCAGCCACTCGTTCGGCGGCAAGTTCCTGGAACTCGTTCCGAACCAGCGCATCCGTCACACGGACACGTTCGACGCGCCGGGTCTGCCGGGAGAGATCACCACGACGATCACGATCACGCCCGTGTCGCTGGGTGTGGAGCTGAACATCGTCCAGGAAGGCGTCCCCTCCGTCATTCCAGCGGAAGCGTGTTACCTCGGATGGCAGGACTCGCTTACGCTGCTCGCGCAGCTCGTCGAGCCCGAAATTCCCGACCAGGTCTGATCACAACCGCCTGCGCGCGAGCGTTGCGAGCGCTCGCCGCAGGTGTTTCCTTGTGCGCAGGTGTTTCCTTGTGCGCAGGTGTTTCCTTGTGCGCAGGTGTTCCATTGAGCGCGGGTTGCTCCTTCAACCCCGCCGCGCTTTCTGAATCACGCGCCGCACCACCTGCAGGCCCGTGCGAGTCGCCGCACGCGAGGCGCCCGCAAAACCGAACACCAGGCCGCCGCGCTCGCTCGCACCGTACTTGGACAACGGATGAACCTCGACGCCTGAGCGCGCGCACTCCAGGGCGATGGCCAGATCGTCGCTACGCTTCCCGCCTCCTTCCCTGAACAGCGCCGTCACGTGCATACCGGCACGCGCGGGCCCGAACTCCAGCGCATCCTCCAGGATCTTCGCCTCCTCGAGAAACGCACGTCGGCGCTCATCGTAGATCGCGCGCGTCTTGCGCAGGTGCCGCGCCAGATGTCCTTCGTGGATGAACGCCGCAAGCACCCCCTGAAGCAGGAGCGCGGTATGACCGTCCGCGACGTGCTTGGCGTCGACGAACGCACCAATCAGTTCCTCCGGGACGATCGCGTACGCGATCCTGAGACCCGGGAAAAGGATCTTGTTGAAACTACCGACGTAGATGACGCGCCCGCTGCCATCCATGCCCTGCAGCGACGCGATCGGCCGACCTTCGTAGCGATAGTCGCCGTCGTAGTCGTCCTCGATGATGTAGGCGTCCTGGTCCTGCGCCCATTCGAGCAACGCCTTGCGCCGCTCCAGCGACATCTCGTAGCCCAAGGGGTATTGATGTGCGGGCGTGACGTAAGCGACCCGCGCGCTTCGATCCAGCGAGATACCGGCGGCGACGTCGAGTCCGTTCTCGTCGACCGGAACGTGGACCACCTGCAGGCCTGCAGCACGCAGGCAATGCTGCACGGGCTGATACCCGAGCGCCTCCACCCATGCGCGGTCGCCGGGATCGGCGAGCACTTTTCCCGAAAGCTCCGCCGCCTGCTGCGTGCTCGTCACCACGATCACCTGGTCCGGCGAGCAGCGCGTGGCGCGCATCGCAGACGCATGCGCGGCGATCGCGTCACGCAGCGCCGGCAGGCCGTTGCTCGCGCCGTACATCCAGTAGTCGCTTCCCGAACGCGACGCCTCGCGCACGAGCAGGCGGTTCCAGACCTTGCGCGGGAAGAGATCGATGGGCGGGAGCGAAGGCGTGAATGGGATGGGGCGTATGGCGCGGTAGTGCCCGGGATAGCTCTGCAGTGCCTGCGCGCGCTGCGACAGACGCCGCTTTGCGCCTGCGGCCTTCGAGCGCGCAACCCGCTTCGGCGCGAGCGGCGGCGAGTCGCGTTCGGGCAGCGCATCCACGACGAAACTGCCAGCGCCGCGCCGGCGCACGATGTAGCCATCGGCGACCAGCTGCGAGAGAGCCCATTCCACGGTGTTGCGCGCGACGCCGAGGTCCTCGGCGAGCGTACGACTCGATGGCAGGCGCGCGTTCGGCGACAGCGCGCCGCTGGTGATGGCGGTGCGCAGGCGCTCGCAGATGCGAAGATAGGTGGGCTGGCCCGGATCGGATTCGAGTCCGGTGACATCGACGGAAAACACGGAACCGGCTTGCTTCGCCATCGGCGCGCATTCTAGCCCGCGGCCACGCGCGCGGGCAGAACACGTGTCCGGTCGTCCCCAACACGCGGCTCGCGGTTGCGAATCGCAGGCCCCGACCACTGCCTTCGGTCGGCGCTTGCCGGCGCGGAGACGACTGGGTATCGTTGTGTCGATCCAGATACAACGACGGGGATGTGCATGCATGCTGAGAACCGGACTGGCTGCTTGGATTGTACTGCTCGGTGCCCTGCTCGACGGCAGCGCCGCATACGCGCAGAGTCCCATGACCGATCAACACCTCTCCGCCGGCGTTCGTGGCGAGCTGCTCGTCTTCGCCGCCGCGTCGCTCACCGACGTGCTCGGTGAGATCGGCACGGCCTATGCAGCTGAGAACGGTCAGCGGGTCGAGTTTTCGTTTGCTGCCAGCTCGACACTGGCACGGCAGATTGAAGCTGGCGCAGGTGCGGATGCCTTCATCTCCGCAGATCTCGACTGGATGGACTATCTGCAGGCACGCAACCTGGTCGATCGCGCCACGCGCACCGACATCGCCGGCAACCGTCTCGTGCTGGTCGCACCGGCTGACAGCGCCATCGAGCTCAGGATCGGTCCGGGTTTCGGCCTGGCGGCCGCCCTCGGCCCGGGACGCCTCGCCACCGGAGATCCGGAATCCGTTCCCGTCGGCCGCTATGCCCGCTCTGCGCTGACGACGCTCGGAGTCTGGAACGAGGTCGCCGACCGCCTGGTGCGAACCGAGAACGTGCGTTCCGCGCTCGCGTTCATTGCACGCGGGGAAGCCTCCCTCGGAATCGTCTACGCAACCGACGCCCTCGTCGAGAAACGCGTGCGGATCGTCGCTACGTTTCCCGCGGACTCGCACCTTCCGATCGTCTATCCCGCCGCGGCCACCACTGCTGCACGGCCGGGCGCGCGCGAATTCGTCGCAGCCCTGCGCGGCGAACCGGCTCAGGCACTGTTGCGCAAGTACGGCTTCGCGCCCGTCGGGATTCGTCCATGACGGCGCCAGCCATGACGCCATCAAGGATGTTTGCCCTGCGCGTCGGCTCATGCTCGCTGGCATTGGCCGCGCTCCTCCATTCGAGTGTCGCCCTCGGCGAGCAACAGGCGAGCGAACAAGCTGCCGAGAGAAGCGCAGCGGCGGTGCTGGCGGAGCTCGAGAAGCTTCGGCAGGAGCTCGAGCGGCAGCGCGCCCAACTCGAAGCGCAGGCGCAGGAGATAGAGCGCCTGCGCCAGCAGATCGAGGAATCGCAGGGCACCGCCGCGCAGGCGAAGGTCATAGCCCAGGACGCGCCGCGAGTTTCAGTCACGAACGCGCGACCGACGATCACGAGCGCAGACGGACGCGCTTCGTTCTCCCCGCGCGCCGTTCTGCAACTCGACGCTGCGAAGCACGCGCAGTCACCGGACGGCGGCACGGCCCTCGACTTCCGCCGCGGGTCGGTGGGCGCGGCGAACAACCGCGAGACGAGCGCCGCGCGCGACCTTTCGGACGGTGCGTACTTTCGCCGCGCACGCCTGGGCTTCGAAGGCAACATCGCGCGCGATTTCAGCTATCGCCTGATGCTCGAGCTCGGCGGCTCGGGAACCGAAGGTCCCACGCGCATCAACGACGCCTGGATTGCCTACACGGGGCTCGCGCCCTTCACAGTACAGCTCGGCGCGTTCTCGCCGCCCGCGAACATGGACGACGGCACCAGTGTCGAGAGCTCGCTGTTCATCGAGCGCGCCACGCCCGCCGAACTGTCGCGCGCGCTGGGTGGTGCGGACGGTCGCATCGGCCTCGGCGCGCGCGGCAGCGGCGCACGCTGGATGAGCTCTTTGACCTTGACGAGTCGTACGGCGGGCGACGCAGAAGTCTTCGATTCCCAGCTCGCCGCGGTCGGACGCGCGGGCTGGCTCGCGGCAACGTCGGCGGACTACAACCTGCACACCGGCGTTTCCGGCACGTGGGTTTTTCAGCCCGCCGACCAGGGCTCCGGCGTCGCCGGTGCACGCTACGCGACGCGCTTTCGCGATCGGCCCGAGCTGCGGGTCGACAGCACCCGGCTCATCGACACGGGCTCGATCGATGCGAACTCGGCCTACGTCGCGGGCGTCGAGATCGGGGCGAACTGGAAGAACTGGTACCTGCAGGCGGAAAACTTCTGGTACGGCGCCGAGCGCCCGCAGGCTTCCGCTCTGCCCGACCCCAGCTTCGGTGGCTACTACGTGCAGGGCAGTTGGCTGGTGACGGGCGAAAGCCGGCGCTACGACTCGGCCGCCGGCGCGTTCCAGGCGCCGCGGCCGTTCATTCCTTTCACGTCGTCAGGAGGGCGTGGCGCCTGGGAACTGGCGCTGCGCTACTCGCACACTGACCTCGACTATCACGAGGGACCGCTCGCCACGGCCGCACTGGTCGACGGCGTGCGTGGCGGCACACAGGATATCTGGGCGCTCGGCATCAACTGGTACGTGAACGCGAATCTCAGGTTGCTCTTCAACTATCTGCACGTCGACGTCGGACGCCTGAATCCTGCCGGCCCAGGCAATGGCGCTCCATTCGGACCGTCGCCCGCAACGCCACCGCTCGGCGTCGACATCGGGCAGACGCTGGAGATCTACGCGCTGCGCAGTCAGTTCAGCTTCTGAAGCAACGCGCCGCTCTAGGCCCCCGCTCTACGCGGCAGCTCTACGCGGCACCTCTACGCGGCAGCTCTACGCGGCCGCCGCGCGCCGCGTACGCCGCCAGGCACCGGGCGGCACTCCCACCTGCTTCTTGAACGCGCGATTGAACGCCGCCTCTGATTCGTAACCGACCTCTGCGGCGGCCTGCGCGATGCTCATGCTCTGCCGTTCGAGCAGGTTCGCGGCGACCTGCAGCCGCCAGTTGCTCAGGTAAGTCATCGCCGGCACACCCATGACCTCGGCGAAGCGCTCCGAGAACACCGACCGCGACTGCCCCACTTCGCGCGCCAGCGCGTCGAGAGTCCAGGCTTCGCCGGGTCGCGCGTGCATGAGGCGCAGCGCGGCGCCCACGTGCCGGTCGCGCAACGCGGCCAGCCAGCCGGTCGACTCCGGGGGCAGCGTGTCGATGAACTGCCGCACGGCCTGCAGGAACATCAGCTCGCTGAGCTTGGACAGAATGGTTTCACCGCCGGCACGCGGCGCTTCGGTTTCGTGCAGCGCCATGCGGATGAGGTCATGCGTGAGCTGCCCGCCGACCGTCGAACGCTTGACGTGCATCATGCGCGGGAGCGCACCGAGGATCGGGTTGAAGGGCCGCGCGTCGCAGCCGATATAGCCGCACACGAAGCGCGAGCTTTCGCCCTGCCCGCCCAGCTCACGCAACACGAACGGCAATGGCCGATCCTTGGGTCGATAGTAGAGATTGAGGTCCGGCGACGCGCGCTTGCCCGGTTCCGTGGTCATGTAGTGCGCATCGCCGTTCACGAACAGGATGGCATCGCCCGCCTCGAGCCGGATGGCCGGCAACGAGTCGTCCGCCACGCGCGCCCAGCACCAGTCGTCGAGCATGATGTGAAACGAGATCACGTGCTCGGCCCCGGGCATGACCTTGGCGCAAATGCTCGAAACGGACGGCGTTTCGGCGATCCACGGTCGACGCGCGTTCACGTCGAAGTACACGGCGCCGGTCAGGCGCACCGCACGCAGCACATCGGATAGCACGTCCACGCGGTCCACCCCTCCGCCGGATTCCAGAGATTGCGGTACGGCCACGCAAGGGCCGGGCCCGCCGGGAACGACTTCGAATGGGATGATCATATGACGGCAACCGTGGCGGCCACACGCTCTTTCTGACGGTGCCGGTACTGCGGGCATTCTTGCAGCTCGCACCGCTGCAGGCTGCACCGCCCGCGACGTACCGGACGATCGGGAAAGAAATCCGGACGTGCGGGCAGAGTGCGCCGCGCGCCGCGCGGCGATGGACGATCGGGCAAATCTCCCAGACGGGCAGTCAGGACGCGACCCCGGTCCTCGCCAATAGTGCGCGCCCGTCGTAATGCGACGAATGCGTCGCCGGCTCATCCACAAGGCGTGGTGAATCCCGGCGACTTCGACTAACCGAACCAGGTGGGGAGAAATCATGTTGCGAGCGAAAGGCCTCAGTGGCCTGATCATGTGTGGGCTGCTCGGGGCAGCGCCGGTCGTTCAGGCCGATGCAGTGACCGATTGGAATGAGATCACGCTGACGGCAGTGACGGCCGGTCGCGGCGGGCCAATCGGCTCCCTCGACATCGCGCTGGTACAGATCGCCGTGCACGATGCCGTGCAGGCCCTCGACAAGCGCTACGAGCCGTATTACGTCGAACTGAAGAACGCCCGCGGTTCGCGCATTGCGGCCGTGGCCGCTGCTGCGCACGGTGTGCTGGTGGGAATGTATCCGTTGCAGGCGGCGACGCTCGACCTGCAGCTCGCGAACTATCTTGCCGACCGCGGCCTGGCGAACGATCCCGGCGTTGCCGTCGGCCAGAAGGTGGCAGGCGGCATCCTGCCGCTGCGACGCGTGAACCCCAATCCGCTGCCGCAGCCTTTCATCGGCGAAGAGAAGGTCGGTAAGTGGCGTCCGACGCCTTCGTTCCTCGGCAACCCGCCCTCACCGCCGTCGAGCTCGCCCATGTTCGCGCCGTGGATGGCGGAGTTCGATCCGTTCACGCTGACCGGCCCGATGCGCTTCCGCGCCGATCCGCCGCCCGCGCTCACCAGCCAGCGCTATGCGCGCGACTACGAGGAAGTGCGTGCGCTCGGCTCGCTGAACAGCACCGCGCGTTCGCCCGAGCAGACGGACATCGCGTACTTCTATGCCGACAACATCTTCGCCCAGTGGAATCGCGGCCTGCGCGCGATCGCGACAGCTCATGTCCATCGCCTCGGCGACAGCGCACGCCTCTTCGCGCTCGCCAACGTCGCGACGGCGGACGCGGTGGTCTCGAGCTGGGACAGCAAGAAGTTCTACAACGTGTGGCGCCCCGTCACGGCCATCGCACAGGGCGACGCCGACGGTAACCCGGCGACCACCGGCGAGCCGTCCTGGCAGCCGCTGATCAATACCCCGAACTATCCCGACTACACCTCGGGTGCGAACGGGGTGACCGGCGCCATGACCAGGACGCTGGCGCTGTTCTTCGGCACCGACCGCATGACGTTCGACCTCACGAGCAACGTCCCGCAGGTGATCAGGAAGACGCGCACCTACCACCGCTTCTCGGATGCGGCACAGGACGTGGTCGACGCGCGAATGTACCTCGGCATTCACTTCCGCTTCGCCGACGTGGCAGGTCGCACGCAGGGCCGGCGCGTCGCCGAGCATGCCTTCGATCACTTCTTCCTGCCGTGCTCCGACGGCGGCGGCCATCGTACCTTCGCTGAAGAAGGTGCGGCAGAGGCAGCGGAGGTGCGTTGAGGGTACGAGCTTTCCCGTGCGCTGAGCTCGACGGCGGCATGATCATCCTGCACTTGTCGTCGTCGAACCTGAGGCCCTGCATCGCGAGATGCGGGGCCTCTTTCTTGGTTGTTCCTAGTTGGCCGGGGTCGCGGCGCGGGCCGACTGATCGCGTCGCCACGTCGCGGGCGGGCAGCCGAATTCGCGCCGGAAGGCGCGAATGAACGCGGTATCGGTCTGATAGCCGACTTCCTCGGCAATGTGCGCCAGCGGCGCGTTGCTGTTGCGCAGCTGATTCGCCGCCAGCAGCATCCGCCACTGCGTGAGGTATTGCATCGGTGAGCTGCCCACCAGGAGCTGGAAACGCTCGGCGAGCACGGAGCGCGAACTATTCGCCGCACGCGCGAGCCGTTCGAGCGTCCAGGGCTGCGCCGGGTTCTTGTGCAGGCAATTCAGCGCCGCGCCCACGATGCGGTCGCGCACGCCCGCGAGCCAGCCCGTGCGGCCCTCGGTCTGCTCGTTCATGTATTGACGCAGCACTTCGATGAACAGCACCTCGGCGAGCTTTGCGAGCACGCCCTCGCCGCCGGGACGCGGCGAGCGCGCCTCGCGCAAGGCATAGCGCACCGAGGCCTCGAGCCACACACCGGCGTTCGAGCCGCGCACGTTGGTGCGAACCAGGGGCGGCAGCCCGTTGAGCAGCATTCTCGCGAGCCGCGAATCGCAGGCGAGGTAGCCGCAGACGATGCGTGTCGTCGCTCCGCCACCGCCGTAGGAAATCTGACGTGGACGGCGCGCGAGCACGACGTCGAGACTCTTGCCCTTCACCGGCGGCAGACCGGGTTTCGACGTCATGCGATGCGCGTGGCCGTGCGGGAAGATGACGACGTCGCCGGCCGTCAGGTGCACCGGCGGTCCCTCCGGCATTTCCACGTGGCAATCGCCCTCGGTGATCATGTGAAAGATCATGAGGTGTTCGGCGCCCGGCTCGAGCACCGGCGCGATGGTATCGGCGCGTTGCGACTGGTAGCACCAGGGCGCCGTGAAGCGGGCGTTGATGAAGATGGCGCCGACGAGGCGCACGACTCGCAGGGTTTCGGAGAGTGCGTCCATCAGACGACGTTGACCTCGACGTGCAGATCCAGCGGAACCGCGTGCGCCAGGGCGCCCGACACGGGTGAGCTGCCTTGGGCGCGCGCGATCAGCGCGTGCACGCGCTCCGGCGCGACCGATTGCGCCACGACGCGGATGAAGACTTGCAGGTCGCGCGGCGCCGCCGGAATCGCCGCGCCCTGCTCGTCAGTCATGCCGAGCAGGCCGCGCGTGTCCGAGCGGCTCTTCGCAACGACTTCGATGGCATCGAGCTCGATGCCCTGCGCCGCGGCTTCCATGGCGATACGCGTCGCGAGACAGGAAGCAATGGCCGCGCGCAACAGCCAGCCCGGCGAGACGCGATCTCCGCTGCCGCCCACCTCGGGCGAAAGGTCGGTCTGGACCTCGGTGCCGTTGAGATGGCTCGCAACCACCCGGGTGCCGCCGACCCAGCGCGCGGTGCCGGGCGCATCCTCGTGCAGGCCCAATGCCGGACGGCGGCGCAGGACCGTTTCGGCCCGCTGCAATGCCGACGCCAACTCGTGGTCTGGCATCCTCTCCCCCTGCGACATGTCGCCGATTTTCAGGCTTTCTTCACGTTCGGTCGGGATTCTGGCCCCCCGCACGCGCGGCGACTAGGCCCATATCTGTTGGCAACGCCGGCTGCGGATGCCCGGGCAGGTATTCCGGACGCTCGGTCAGGGGCGGGACTACCCCTGGTAGCTGAGGATGGCCGCCACGGCTGGCCGCCCTGGCGGCCCCACACCCCGCAATGACCGGGAGGATGAAAGGTTAGTGCCGGCAGATGCGCAGGCAGGACGTGCCTGCACGCCGGCGCGCAAGCTTCGAGCCATGGACGCAAAGCTGCAGAGACGAATCCAGCGTTACGGCTGGGACCTGGCCGCCGACGACTACGAAGCCTTGTGGAATGCGCAGCTCTCGCCCGCGCGGACCGCGATGCTCGAGCTGGCATCGCTGGCGCCCGGCGAGCAGGTGCTCGACGTTGCCTGCGGCACCGGCCTCGTGACCCTGCCTGCCGCCCGCGCGGTAGCGCCGGCCGGTGAAGCGTTCGGCATCGACGTGTCGGGGCGAATGGTCGAAGCGGCGCGCCGCCGTGCCGACGAGCAGGAGATCCCGAACGCCCGTTTCACCCGCATGGACGGCGAAGCACTGCCGATTCCGGTGTCGAGCTTCGACGTCGCGCTCTGCGCGCTCGGCCTGATGTACATGCCCGATCCGCGCCAGGCAGTGCGGGAAATGATGCGCGTGGTCAGGCCGGGCGGTCGGATCGTGCTTGCGGTCTGGGGCGAACGCGTGCGCTGCGGCTGGTCGCCGCTGTTCACCATCGTGGAAGACGAGGTCACCAGCGAAGTCTGTCCGCTCTTTTTCCAGCTGGGACAGGAGCACGCCCTGGGCAGGCTCTGCGCGGACCTCGGCCTGGAGTTGGTGCGCGAACGTCGCCTCTCGGTCCAGATGGCCTACCGCGACGCCACCGAGGCGTGCAGCGCGGCGTTCGTCGGCGGACCGGTCGCACTGGCGTGGTCGCGCTTCGACCTCGCGGCGCGCGCGCGCGTGCGCCGGCGCTACGTCGAAGCGATCGAACCCTGGCGCAACGGGCACGGCTACGCCATTCCCGGCGAATTCGTGGTGGTCTCGGCCTTCACACCGCCGGCGCGCCGCTGATCTTCCCTGGCGGCACTCTTCGTGCTGCACTAGGGGCGTGGTCGTTCATCTCATCGACGGCACCTACGAGCTGTTCCGGCACTTCTACGGCCTGCGCCGCTTCAACAAGGGCAAGGACACCCCGTTCGGCGCGGTGGTCGGCGTGCTCAACACGGTGCTGGAAATGATCGAGGGCGGTGCCACGCACCTGGGTGTCGCCACCGATCACGTCATCGAATCCTTCCGCAACGACCTGTGGCCCGGGTACAAGACGGGCGACGGCATCGAGCCGGCGCTGTGGCGGCAGTTTCATCCGCTCGAGGAAGCACTCTTCGCGATGGGCGTGGCGGTGTGGCCGATGACCGACCTGGAAGCGGACGATGCTCTCGCGTCGGCCGCGCATGCCGCCGCTGCCGATTCGCGCGTTCAGAAGGTCTGCATCTGGACCCCGGACAAGGATCTCGGGCAGTGCGTGGACGGTGAGCGCGTGGTGCAGGTCGACCGCAAGACGCAGAAGATCCGCGACGCCGCGGCGGTGCGCGAGAAGTTCGGCGTCGAGCCGCGATTGATCCCTGATTTCCTCGCGCTGGTAGGCGATACCGCGGACGGCTACCCCGGCATCGATGGCATCGGCCGAGTGTCGGCAGCGCGGCTCGTGAGCAAGCACGGTCCCATCGAGGCCTGGCCGCCCGACGCGCTGGGGGAAAAGCGTGAGCTTGCGCTGCTGTTCAAGAAGCTGGCGACTCTGCGCACCGATGCACAGCTGTTCGCGGATGTTGACGAGTTGCACTGGCGTGGGCCGACCGACGCTTTCCCGTCCTACGCCGAGCGTCTCGGTAGTACTCGACTGCTCGAGCGCTGCCGCAAGGCCACAGGTGCGGGCACTCGAACCGCCGGCGCGGCGACCTAAGCCGTCGCGCCCTCGCTCAGGCGCGCGGCGCGCATCACCAGGTAGTCCCGCTCCGGCACGCTCGTTGTCCTCGCGGCTGCCGCTCGATACAGGCTGATCGCCTGGTCGCGCTGGCCCGCGCGTTCGCACAAATGCGCGCGGACCGCATCGAGCCGGTGACTGCCGCCCAGGCGTTCGTCGCCGTCGAGCGCTCTCAGCAGCTCGAGGCCCGCTTCCGGCCCCTGCACCATCGCCGTGGCAATCGCGTGGTTCAGTGTCACCATCGGGTTGTCCGTCATGCGTTTGAGCACGCCGTACAGCGCGAGGACTTGCGGCCAGTCCGTGGCGTCGGCACTTGGCGCTTCGTCGTGAACCGCGGCGATCGCTGCCAGCAACTGGTACTCGCCGACAGAGCCTTGCGCGAATGCCTTGCTGAGAAGTGCGACACCCTCGACGATTGCTTCGCGATCCCAACGGGCGCGGTCCTGCTCGTCGAGCGGAATCAGCTCGCCCCGTTGTCCGGTCCGCGCCACCCGCCGAGCGTCCGTCAGGAGCATCAGTGCCAGCAGTCCCATGACTTCTCCGTCCTGGGGCAGCATCTGGTACACCGCGCGCGTGAGCCGGATGGCTTCGTTGGACAAGTCCGTTCGGTGCAGCGCCGTGCCGGAGCTCGTCGTGTAGCCCTCGTTGAAAATGAGATACAGCACGTGCAGGACCAGCGCGAGGCGTTGTGCCCGTTCCGTCGCATCCGGGAGGCAGAACGCTTCGGCGGGGTCCTTCACGATCTGCTTGGCACGACTGATGCGCTGAGCCATGGTCGCTTCCGGGACCAGGAACGCCTTGGCGATCTGCGCCGTCGTCAGGCCGCCGACCGCGCGCAGCGTCAGCGCGATCGCCGATGCCGGCGACAGCTCCGGATGACAGCACATGAACAGGAGCACCAGCGTGTCGTCGGGATCCATCCCCGGCTCGCTGTAGAGAGCCGGCGCCACCACCACGGGAACGTCTTCGACGGCCGCACTCTCGCGATCGCGCCTCGCAATCTCGCTGCGCACGTGATCCGTCATGCGACGCAGCGCCACCTGGATCAGCCAGCCGCGCGGGTTGCCCGGAATGCCGTCACGCGGCCATTGCGACGCCGCGGCGATCAGCGCTTCCTGGACCGCGTCCTCCGAGGCCGCGAAGTCCCGAAAGCGCCGGCAGACGGCGCCGAGCACCTGCGGCGCTAGGTCACGCAACAGGCGCTCGGCGCTGGGATCGAGTGCGCTCATTGCCGCCGGCATGGGCTGCCTATCGCTCCGTCGGCGGCCCGCTCATCACCTCGCGCACTTCCACGTCCATGTTGAACGGCTTGCCGCCCGGTCCCGGCGCCGCCGAGATTTCCGCGGCGAGCTGGTAGGCCCGCGCGGGGCTTTCCACGTCGACGATCCAGTATCCGGCGAGGAATTCCTTGGCTTCCGGGAAAACGCCGTCGGTAATTGGCCGGCCGTCGCTGCCCGCCCGCACCAGCTTCGCCTGTGTCGGAGCGGCCAACCCCTCCCCGCTCACCCACTCGCCCGCCTTCGAGAGCTTCTGGCTGAACGTCCTCATAAAGGCGATGTGCGCCTCGATGTCCTTCTTCGGCCAGCTCATGAACTGGTCGTAACCGTCGTAAGGGCAATTCATCATCAGCATGTATTTCATGGCATCGGCTCCTGTTTTCTGGGTCCTGACGCCCCCCTGTGGGGCGTTTTCAGGGCTAAGTCGGAACCGAAAGCGCGTTCTCGACACGGGGTGCCCTTTTTTCCGCAGTCTATGCTGTCGGCAGGGGCCCGGCCCGTCCGTCGTATCGACAAAGGGCGCCAGCGGACAGCAGAGACCTGAATCCAGTCCGCGGGTAGCCTGCGAATCGGTAGGGGAAGACTCGAAGCGATCCGGAATGAGCCCGGCTCGCCGGCCTCAAAGGGCCGAAACGCGTCCACCCGTGCGCCGACTGATACTGACAGCGGCGCCACACCGGCCGGATAATCTCCGCCCGCAAGGCCCCAGCGACCATCGCCGGGGCCTTTTCATTGGCTGCCGCAAGGGTACGAGATGCGTTACGCGATCTTCTGCTACCACGACGAAGCCGCCGTCGCTGCGCTTACTCAGGCGCAGGAAACCGAGCTCCTCGGCAGCCTGAGCGCCGTTCACCAGAAACTCGCCGCTGAGGGAAAGCTCGGCCCGGCGGCTCGCCTCATGCCGACCACGGCCGCGGTGACGCTGCGCCGACGCACTGAGCCCGCGGTGCTCGACGGTCCCTTCGCCGAAACCAAGGAAGCGCTGCTCGGCTTCTACATCGTCGACTGCGCGACACTCGACGACGCCATCGGCGTCGCGGAAATGCTCGAAGCCCCGCGTGCAGCGGCCGGCTTGGCAACGGCGCTGGAGATTCGCCCCATCCGTCTCTTCGTCGACGCCGGAGCCTGAGCCCGCGCTGGCGCGCGCCGTTGCGCGTCGCGCGTCATTATTGTTAACCAGGCGCGCTGACCGACAAATCCGTGCGCGCTACCGACAAGTCCAGGGCGCCTGCCGACAATCCAAGTGCGCACATCGCTCGACGTTGTCATCTCTACAACGCGACGCGCTCATTCCCCGCCAAGCTTTCCAGTGATTGCCGCGACTTGCGCCCGGTAGCATCGGGCGCACTTCAAATGCACCTCGCAATTCGTCGTCGCATCGACGCCGGCATCGTGCTCGTCGCGCGCGAAAAAATCCGCGCGCGAACGCCTGCGCGTGCTTGACGGGACTTTCACCTCGGGCGCACTCTTTCGCGCGCTGCGACACGCCAGAATAAGTCGCACGACAAATCGAATAACGAGACGAAAGAACCAGACGAAGAAGCCCAAAACTCCACTTCAGCAGATCGTTTCACTCACGACAGGAGGGATGCCCTGTGATACGACTACGTGCATTGTTGATCTGCGCGCTGAGTGCCGTGACCGTCATCGGTTGCGGTGGCGGAAGCGCACCTGAAGCGACTCCCGAAGAGACTGACGTTCCACAGACGGCGATAAACCTGCCGCCCTCGGCCATCGCGCAGATGAAGGCGCTGATCGAGGAAAAGGCGGCACGGACGTCCGCCCAGCGCAAGATCTCCTCGCAACTCCTCTATGCCCGCAGCGGGCGCTTCGCGGCGCCGAAGATGCGGCAGAAGGGCGAGGAAATCGACACGCGCGATGCGACCGAGATCGTCAACCTGCTGGAAGTCGACACGCAGGGTCGCGTGTTGACCGACATCAAGGGTGACGTGCTGGCACGCGACATCGAAAACCTGGGCGGCGCGGTGGTCGCGCAGTCCGAAAGGTACGAGAGCACGCGTGCCTGGATGGCTCTCGACAAGCTCGAAGCACTGGCGGGGCTTGCGTCCGTCAGCGCGATTCGTCCGGCGCTCACGGCCACGACGAACAAGGCGCGCTCGATGGCCAGCGCCAAGACTGCGACCAACCGCGCCGGCCGCCAGGGCAAGGTGCGGGACATGGTCGAGCAGGCGTTGCTGCGCCGTGCGATGGGTCTCGAGGAAGTGCCCGGCGGTGCGGTTGCGAACGTCGGCGCGCAGCAGTCGCAGGGCGACGCCGCGCACCAGGCGGATCGCGCCCGCAAGTTCTTCAACACCGACGGTACCGGCGTTCGCGTCGGCGTCCTCTCGGACAGCGACGACTTCAAGGAAGCCTCGATCGCGAGCGGCGACCTGCGTCCGGATACCCTCACGATTCCAGGGCAGGACGGTCGTCCGGGCTCGGGCGAAGGCACCGCGATGATGGAGATCGTCCAGGACGTGGCGCCGGGCGCGCAGATCGTGTTCGCCACCGCGTTCACCGACGCGCCGACGTTCGCGGACAACATCCGCCGCCTGCGCTTCGAGTTCGACTGCGACATCATCGTCGACGACGTGATCTACTTCTTCGAGTCGCCGTACCAGGACGACATCATCGCGCAGGCGGTGAACGACGTGACGGCGGACGGCGCGCTGTACTTCTCCTCGGCCGGCAACCAGGGCAACTACAGCGACGGCTTCTCCGGAACCTGGGAAGGCGACTTCAAGTCGGCGGGGACGCTGTCCACGCTGCCGGGCGTCACCGTCCACAACTTCGACTTCGACGGCGACAACGTGCCGAACAACCGCGTCGAGTTCACGGGCGGCCCGGTGATCCTGCACTGGTCCGATCCGGGTACGCTCGATCTGCCGCAGTCGTCCAATGACTACGACATCTTCATCCTCGACGAGAACCTGAGGAACGTGCTGGTGGCATCGACCGACGTGCAGGACGGCGACGATCTGCCGTTCGAGTTCGTTGGCTTCCTCATCCCCACGGGACTGCAGGTCGTCGTGGCGAGGAACCCGGGCGCGCAGCTGCGGGCGGTGCGTGTCGTGAACTTCGGTGGCGAGCTGGCCATCGCGACGGCGGGCGGCAACTACGGCCACTCGGCGGCGGCGAAGGCGATCGCGCTCGCGGCGGTCGACCAGGCGCAGGCAGTGGGCGGCGTGTTCCAGGGCGGCCCGACCACGCAGGTCGAGCTGTTCAGCACCGACGGCCACCGGCGCATCTTCTACAACCCGAACGGCACGCGTATCCGCGGTGGTGTGACATTCGCCAGCGGCGGCGGCGAGTTCCGTCCGAAGCCCGAACTGACGGCGGCCGACGGCGTGGCGACCAACACGCCGGGCTTCCAGCCGTTCTTCGGCACTTCGGCGGCGGCTCCTCACGCTGCGGGCATCGCGGCGCTGATGAAGTCAGCCGTGCCGGGAAACGGTGCGTTCCGCATCAGCTCGTCCATGATCGGCACCGCGATCGACATCGAAGGCGCGGGCACGGATCGTGACAGCGGCCACGGCATCATCAACACGATGGCCGCGTTGGCGGCGTCAGGTGCCAAGCCAGCGGTGTTCCTCGAGCGCGGAACGGTCGTGGCGACGCCGGCTGGCGGCGCATCGTCGATCAATCCGGGCGGCGGCGGTTCACTGTCGATCCAGCTCGTGAACAACGGCGGTGCCAACGCGACAGCGGTGAGCGCAACGCTCGCCACCTCGACCGCGGGCGTCACCGTCACGCAGGGCGCATCGGCGTATCCGAACCTGGCCGCCAGCGGCGGATCGGGCACGAACGTCACGCCTTACACGTTCACGGTCGGCGCGGCAGTACCGTGCGGCACGGTGCTGAACTTCACGCTGACGGCGACGTACACGGGCAACGGCACGAAGCCGGTCTCGTTCCCGGTGACGGTGCAGACCGGCGCGATCGGCGCGCCCGTTAGCGCTTCGTTCACCGGGCCGCCGGTGGCCATTCCGGACAACACCGTTGCGGGCGTGAACATCCCGCTGGCGGTGGCCGGCGCGACCACCAACCTCGCGAAGGTGGTGTTCAGCTACGACGGTGCGACCTGCACCTCCGCGATCGGCGCAACGACAGTCGGTGTCGACCACACGTGGGTCGGCGACCTCGTCGGCACGCTGACTTCGCCGGGTGGCACCACCGTGACGCTGCACAGCCAGCCGGGTGGCGCGGGCAACAGCGGTAACAACTTCTGCCAGACCGTGCTGGATGACGCCGGTGCGACGTCGATTCAGAACATCACGGTTGCGCAGAATCCGTACACCGGTACGTTCCGTCCGTCCTCGCCGCTGGCGGGGTTCAACGGTCAGAACGCGAACGGCGTGTGGACGCTCAACATGAGCGACCGCGCGGGCTTCGACACCGGTAGCGTGCGCGCCTTCTCGCTGCGAACCAGCGGGTTTGTCTGCACGCCGTGAAGTTTGACGGCTGACGCCGGCGGCTGAGCCGGCGTAGTCTGGTACTCGACTGCCGCCAGTGGCGACACTGGCGGCAGTTTTTTTTTTTTTTGCGTCAGGCGCTTGATCCCCTTTTCAGCTCTTCAGGCGATAGCCGGTGCGGAAGACCCAGCCGACGATCACCAGGCAGAGCAGGAAGAAGCCGAGGGTCATGCCCAGGCTGAGCCCCACGCTCACGTCGGACATGCCGTAGAAGCTCCAGCGAAAACCGCTGATCAGGTACACGACCGGGTTGAAGAGCGTGAGGGTGCGCCACTCGGGCGGCAGCATGTCGATGGAATAGAACGCGCCGCCGAGGAAAGTGAGCGGCGTGACCACCAGCATCGGGATGAACTGCAGCTGCTCGAAGCCTTTCGACCAGATGCCGATGATGAATCCGAACAGGCTGAAGGTCGCGGCCGTGAGCAGCAGGAAGGCGAGCATCCAGAACGGATGCAGGATCTTGATGGGCACGAACATCGAGGCGGTGGCGAGGATCACGATGCCGAGCACCACTGACTTGGTTGCCGCCGCGCCCACGTACGCGAGCACGATCTCGAGATACGAGATCGGCGCCGACAGGACCTCGTAGATCGTGCCGGTGAACTTCGGAAAGAAAATTCCGAACGAGGCGTTGAAGATACTCTCGGTGAACAGCGAGAGCATGATCAGCCCCGGCACGATGAACGCGCCGTAGGGAACGCCGCCGACCTCCTGCATGCGCGCACCGATTGCGGCGCCGAATACGACGAAATAGAGAGAGGTGGTGATCACCGGCGTCACCAGGCTCTGCAGCAGCGTGCGCGCGGCGCGCGCCATCTCGAACTTGTAGATCGCCCAGACGCCGTGGCGGTTGAAGGCCAGCGGATTCACCGCCGCACTCTGCGGAATTGCTGTCGTGCTCATGCGCGCTCGCTCACCAGGCTGACGAAAATATCCTCCAGGGAGCTTTGCTCCGTGTGCAGGTCCTTGAGCCCGATCCCCAGATCGTTGAGACGCTTGAGAAGCCCCGCGATGTCGGTGCGCTCCTCGTGCGCATCGAAGGTGTATTCCAGGTCGTGCCCCTCGTTCCTGAGCGCCAGTTTCCAGGTCGCAAGCTGCTCGGGCACGCCCTGCAAGGGCTCGGTCAGGTGCAGCGTGAGCTGCTTCTTGCCGAGTTTCTTCATCAGCGCGCTCTTTTCCTCGACGACGATCAGCTCGCCCTTGTGGATGACGCCGATGCGGTCGGCCATTTCCTCCGCCTCGTCGATGTAGTGCGTGGTGAGAATGATCGTGACCCCCGCCGCGCGCAGCTCGCGCACCAGCGCCCACATGTCCCGACGCAGCTCCACGTCGACACCGGCCGTCGGCTCGTCCAGGAACAGGATGCGCGGCTCATGCGCCAGCGCCTTGGCGATCATTACGCGCCGCTTCATGCCGCCGGACAGCGTCATGATCCTGTCCTTGCGCTTCTCCCACAGCGACAGGTCGCGCAGAATCTTTTCGACGAGCGCGCGATTGGGCGGCCGGCCGTACAACCCGCGACTGAAGTTCACGGTCGCCCACACGGTTTCGAACGTATCCGTGGCCAGTTCCTGCGGCACGAGGCCGACCAGGAAGCGCGCGGCACGCGCATCGCGCTGGTTGTCGTGACCCTCGACCGTGACCGTGCCTTCGCTGGGCGTGACGATGCCGCACACAATGTTGATGAGCGTGGTCTTGCCGGCACCGTTCGGCCCGAGCAGCGCGAAGATCTCGCCGCGCCTGATCGCCAGGCTGACGTCATTGAGCGCCTTCAGCCCGGAAGCGTAGGTCTTGGTGAGCTGTGAAATCGTGAGAACCGCATCCATTCGCGCAACTCTAACGCATTCGCCGGTGCTTTCGCGCGCCGCCATTGCCTCGCCACGTGTCGCGGCGCTAGGCTCGGCCCGCGCGCGCGGAATTTCTGAAGGGCCCAAACGGAACTGGAGAACGAACATGACGATACGAAAGGCGACTGCGGAGTGGAACGGCGGGATTCCCGACGGGCAGGGACGAGTGTCGCTCGGCAGCGGCGCTTTCGAGGGACCCTATTCCTTCACGTCCCGCTTCGAGGACGGCAAGGGCACGAATCCCGAAGAGCTGATCGCCGCGGCGCATGCCGGCTGCTTCTCGATGGCGCTGTCGGCGATGCTCGGCCGCGCGGGCCATGCGCCGAAACGCATCGCCACCACCGCGCAGGTTCACCTCGAGAAGAGCGGCGAGGGTTTCGTGATTCCGCGCATCGACCTGCGCACCGAAGCGCAGGTGCCGGGCATCGACGCGGCAGCCTTCGGCAAGATTGCCGAGGACGCCAAGCGCAACTGTCCCGTCTCGAAAGTGCTCGCCGGTGCCCAGATCACGCTCGAGGCGCGGCTGCTGCAGTAGCTTCCGGCCAAACGCCGGATCGCTCACTTCTTGCGGCGGCTTCGTGCCGTGCGCCGACGCGGCAGCTTGCCGCCGGCGCGACGCGCCTGCGACAGACCGATCGCGATCGCCTGCTTGCGGCTCTTCACCTTGCGGCCCGAACGGCCGCTGCGCAGCGTGCCGCGCTTGCGCTCGCGCATCGCCTCGCGCACCTTCTGCTGCGCTTTCCTGCCATACTTGGCCATCGTGGACTCCTTGCGACGGAAGGCAGGCGATTGGAGCCCGCAGCGGGCGATCGGTTCCGCGGCTCAGGACGAGGGACAAGGGCCGCCCGCAACGACCCACTGAGTGAACTTCGCCACGAACTGCGCGTGCGGCACCGACACGGGCGCGCGGTCCCCGCCTGGATCCCAGGCCCAGAGCACGAGCTTGTCCTCGCCTACGTGCTTGAGCATCGCCTCGAGATCGCGGCCGCCGTTCGCGTTCTTGTCCTTGATCATCGTGCACAGCGCGGCTGGAGAGAGTCCGATCCATGCCATCTTCTGGTGAGGCGGCGGCAAGCCCCAGTGCGGCGCGCCCGGCGGTGCGTACATACCGTAGCTGGCGGGCGAGTTGCTCTCGCCGTGGCAGGTCGAGCACGGCAAGCCGGCCGCCCCATGCCCATCGGGTCCGCGCACCACGCCTTGCACGTGCACGAATCCGGCATCCCGCTGCAGCGGTGCATCGCCCGGAATGTGGCAGTTGCGGCAGCGAGGATGCTGAAAAACTTCGTGCACCGTGGCGAACGCCGCAACGGCGTCGGCATCGCTCTTCTGCCGCGCGACGCCGCAGGACACCAGCAAGGCCGCTGCCGCCGCTGCCGAAACGATGCTCGCGATCGCGCGACACCTGCGCATGGACATCTCCTCAGGCCGGCATCCGCAGCGGCAGCTCGCGCAGGCGCTGGCCTGTGAGCGACGCGACCGCGTTGGCCACCGCCGCCGCGATCGGTGGCACTCCGCACTCGCCCGCTCCGCCCATCTTTCCGGTGCTCGGCACGATGTGCACTTCGACCTTCGGCATCTCGTTGAACCGCAGAACTCTGTAGTCGTGGAAGTTCGATTCCTGCACGCGCCCGTCCTTCAGGTTCAGCGCACTGTGCAGAACGGCGCCCAGGCCGAAAGCGATGCCGGACTCCATCTGCGCGCGCACCCCTTCGGGGTTCACCGCGAGACCGCAGTCGATCGCGCAAACGACGCGGTGCACGCGGATCATTGATCCGCCCCCTGCGGTCGCTGATCCGCCCCCCGCGGTCTCGTCGACCGACACCTCGGCGACCTGCGCGACGAAACTCCCGAAAGATTCGTGCACGGCGACGCCGCGTCCGCGGCCGCCCGGCAGCGGCCGCCCCCATCCCGCCTTTTCGACGGCGAGATTGAGGGCCGCGAGATGTCGCGGATGATCGCGCAGGAGCGCGCGACGGTACTCGACCGGATCGCGCCGCGCCGCGAGCGCGAGCTCGTCGATGAGCGACTCCATCACGAAACCCGTGTGGCTGTGGCCCACGGAACGCCACCACAGGACCGGAATGCCCGTGCGTGGCGAATGCAGATCGACGTGGTGATGCTGCAGATCCTTGAGGTAGGGCGAGTCGGACACGCCCTCCACGGACGTCACGTCCACCTCATTCTTCACCGTGAATTGCTCGAACGGCGTGCCGGCGGCAATCGACTGCCCGACGATCGCATGGCGCCAGGCGACCGGCATTCCGTCTGCGCCCACACCGACGCGCGCGCGGTGCAGGTACATCGGCCGGTAATAGCCGCCGCGCATGTCGTCCTCACGGCTCCATACCGTCTTGACGGGTGCGCGGGCCGCCTTGGCGACCTGCACCGCCTCGCTGACGAAATCGGAGGTCGGCGTGGCTCGGCGTCCGAACCCACCTCCGAGAAACACCGTGTTGACCGCGACCTGCTCCGACTTGATGCCCAGGATCTGCGCGCACACCTGGGTGTCGACGGTCTGGAACTGCGTGCCCGTCCAGATCTCGCACTGGTCCGCGCCGATGCGCACCGCGCAATTGAGCGGCTCCATCGCGGCGTGCGCGAGGTATGGCACGCAGAACTCTGCTTCATGCACGCTCGCGGCACCCGCGAGTGCGTCGTCGACATTTCCCGCCTGCGTGGCCACGGCGCCGGGCGTTGCGGACAGCCTGCGGAACTCAGTTCGCAGCGCCTGCACATCCAGCCCGGCGTTCGGCCCGAGATCCCACTCGACTTGCAGCGCATCGCGCCCCAGCTTGGCCGCCCAGTAGTGATCCGCGATCACGGCGACACCTGTAGGAACCTGCACGACCTGCCGCACTCCGGGGACCGCCTTGGCGCGCGTGGCGTCGAAGTTCTTCACCGTGCCACCGAACACCGGTGCCCGCGCCACGACCGCAGTCAGCAGGCCGTCGAAATGCACGTCCATGCCGAATTCGGCGCGACCCGTGATCTTCTCCGGCGTGTCGAGGCGCCGCGTGGGCTTCCCGATGATTCGCCACTCCTTCGGGTCCCGCAGCGCCACCTTCGCCGGCGCCTCGAGCTTCGCCGCGTCGCTCGCCAGCTCGCCATAGCGAGCGCGCTTCGCGCCCGCCGCCACGACTCCATTCTCGGTGCGGCACGCCGAAGGCTTCACACCGAACCGTGCCGCCGCGGCCCGCACGAGCAAGGTGCGCGCGAGCGCGCCGGCCTGGCGATAGCGATCGAACTCCGACCAGGTGCTGGTCGAGCCGCCGGTCATCTGCATGCCGAAAGCGGTGTGCGCGTACGCCGGCGCGGCTGGAGCATGCTGCACACGAATCTTCGACCAATCGGCGTCCAGCTCTTCGGCGATCAGCATCGGCAGGGCTGTCCAAACGCCCTGCCCCATCTCGGAATGCGCGATCAGCACCGTGACCGTATCGTCGCTGCCGATGCGCAGAAAAGCGTTTGGCGCGAACGTACCGGGCACGTCGGCGGCAGCAGCTGCAGCCCTGCGCATTCCCACTGGTACGACGAAAGCAATCACCAGGCCGCCCGCAATTGCGGCGGACGTCTTGAGGAATTCGCGGCGGGAGGCGTCGATGCGGGCGCTCATGCGTGCTCTCCCCTGCGAGCAGGCGTGTCGCCATGCGCCGGCGTGGCGGTGGCGTGCCGTGATCCGCTGGTCGCGGATGTGCTTGCGTCGCCCAGCTCGGCCGCGCGGTGAATCGCGGCGCGGATGCGCTGATATGTGCCGCAGCGACAGATGTTGCCCGTCATTGCCGCATCGATGTCTGCGTCGCTCGGCTTCGGGTTGGCTTCGAGCAGCGCTGCCGCCGACATGATCTGTCCGGACTGACAATATCCGCACTGCACGACGTCGAGCTCGGCCCACGCGAGTTGCACCGGGTGAGTGCCGTCGTCGGACAATCCCTCGATGGTTGTGACGCGTTTGCCGGCCACGGCGGAGACCGGCGTCACGCAGGAACGCAGCGGCGCGCCGTCAACGTGCACCGTGCAGGCGCCACACAGTGCGAGGCCGCAACCGAACTTGGTGCCGGTGAGCCCCATGAGATCGCGCAGAACCCACAGCAACGGCATGTCGTCGGGCGCGGTGACTTCGCGCTCGCGTCCGTTCACAGTCAGCTTCATGGCTTTGCTCCGACGGATCCCTTCGCACCCGCCGGGCCGGCGCGCCCGCCAGCCCTGCGACCTGCCCCGACAGTACTCCTCGATTGCGAGTAGCGAAAGCGCGCCGGAATGCTATTCGCGTCGCCGCAGGCTCAGCTCGCCGCCGGTCCAGGCCGCAACCGCGAGCACCGTCGTCACCACGGTCGACAACATGAGGCCGGTGCGCGAGACCGCTGCGGCCGGATCGCCGACCCGCAGCGAGAGATTGATCAGGCTCAGCAGGATCGCGAGCTCGATGCCCGGGAACTGGATCCAGGCGAACCGGAGCACGCCCCTGCCTTCGCGCGCCACGTGGCTCACCAGGCTGCAGGCCGCGCAGACGATGCCCAGCGCGAGGCCGATGACCAGCAGACACAGCGAGACGCGGGACCAGACGGACTGCCCCGTCATCGCGAAGACCATGTCGGTGGCGAGCGTGCCGATCAGAAAAGCGATCGGAAACGGCAGCAGCGATTCCTGAATGGATTGGCCGGCAAGAATCATCCGGCTCGATACGTCAGGAGGATCCGGGGTGAGGGTGTCACCCGCAATGAGGTGAGTCTGCCGGACCAGGTCGCGCGCTTCCCGTGCCATGGCGAAATCCTCCGCCTGCCGGAAAGCTCTGTCGGCCCAGCCGCGCCCGGTTCCCTGTGCCCCGGCAGCGACGGCGAGCCAGGGAACCCAGGGCGCAGGCCTGCAGTTGCAAGCGACGTGCCCGCGAGGCACTGACGGCGTCGTTGCCGGCTTCGCGACGAAGCAACTCGCCGGCGCCTTTCATGGACAGGGAGTTGCTTGCAACAGCGAAAGCACCACGTTGCGAGCTGTTCACAGGGCGACGACAAGTGCGGCCGAGAGGGCTTGCAAGGCTTACAAGAGTGCCGCCTTGCGTTGCAATTCAAACAAAGCCATGCGCGGCGCTAGTGATACCCCTCGCCGTCTCTCACCTTGCCGCGGAACACCCAGTACTGGAACACGGTGTAGCCCAGAATCATCGGCAGCAGCAGGCAGGTGCCGATCAGGAGGAATAGCTGCGACGACGGATGCGCGGCCGCCTCCCACACGGTGATCGTCGGCGGCACGAGATAGGGAACGTTCGAGATCACCAGGCCGACGTAGGCGAGCACGAAGAGCGCGACGGCGGAGAGGAAGGGCTGATGCACCTTGTTGCGCCGAATGCCCCGGCGGCACGACCAGGCAAGCAGGATCGTCAGCAGCGGCACCTGGGAGAGCACGTAGAAGTTCGGCAAGGAGAACCACCGCATCGCGACCCGCGGCAGCGCGAGCGGCGTCCACACGCTGACCGCGACGATGCACGCCATCAGTGCGACGAGCAACGGCGTGCCGAGCCGGCGCACGCGCTCTTCGAGCGGGCCGTCGGTCTTCATCATCAGCCACGTGGCGCCGAGCAGCGCGTAGCCGACGACGAGGCCGATCGCACAGAGCAGCGAGAACGGCGTCAGGAAATCGAAAGTCCCACCGGCGAACTGCCCGTCCTTCACCGCGATGCCCTGCAGCAACCCACCGAGCACGAGCCCCTGCGCGAACGCCGCGACGGTGGAGCCCGCGGCGAATGCGACATCCCACGGGCGGTGCGCCGGTTTGGCGACCCAGCGGAACTCGAACGCCACGCCACGAAAAACGAGTGCCAGCAGCATGACGATGATCGGCAGGTACAGCGCCGGCATGATCACGGCGAACGCCTTCGGGAACGCGACCCACAAGCCCGCACCGCCGAGCACCAGCCAGGTCTCGTTGCCGTCCCAGAATGGGGCGACCGAATTCATCATCTGGTCTCGCTCGCGTTCCTCGCGGAAGAACGGAAACAGGATCGCGACCCCCAGGTCGAATCCGTCCAGGACCACGTAGAGGGCAACCGCGGTACCGATGATCAGCGCCCAGATGATCGGCAGCGTGAATTCGAGCGGCGGGAGCTCGGGACTCATGACCGCTGACTCACGATGGCGGCCTCATGGCGGCGGCGCCTCCCCTCGCACGGCGTCCTTTGCGACCGCGAGCGGGCGGTTCGCGAGCGCATCGTCGGCGGCAGGCGCCGCGGCGACCGGCACAGGCCCCTTGCCGAGCATCTTGCGGATGAACAGGATGCCGATTGAGAACACCACCCCGTACACGAGTACGAAGAGCAGCAGCGATGTGGCAATCGCGCCGGCGGCGACCGGCGAGCTGGCGTCGACCGTCCGCAGCACACCGTGCACCACCCACGGCTGTCGGCCTGATTCGGTGACGATCCAGCCGGAAATGATGGCGATGAATCCGAGCGGCCAGCAGTAGCCGGCGAGCTTGAGGTACCACGGGCTGTCGAAGATTCGGCCGCGCCACCACAGCCAGCCGCCGAGCAGCGCCATGGCGATGACCAGCAGGCCGATGCCGACCATGAGGCGAAATGCGTAGAAGACGCGTGCGACGCCCGGGCGATTCTCGGGCGCAAAGTCCTTCAGGCCGGGGAACAGGCCATCAGCATCGTGCGTGATGATGAAACTCGCGCCGCGCGGAATGCTGATCTCGAAATGGTTCTTCTCCTTCGCCATGTCCGGCACGGCGAACAGCAGCAGATCGCCCGGCTTGCTTCCGTCCCAGTGCGCTTCCATCGCAGCGACCTTTGCCGGCTGGTGTTTCGCTGTGTTGAGACCGTGCAGGTCTCCGATCAGCAATTGCAGGGGCGCGAGGACCAGCAGCGCGCCGAGTCCCATGCGGATCATCACCTTCGCTTCCGGCTCGAAACGCCTGGCAACGCGGTAGCGCGCGCCGACCGCGAAAACGACGAGCGCAGTCGTCAGGTACGCCGCCGTGAGCATGTGCGCGAAGCGATACGGGAAACTCGGGTTGAAGATGATCTGCGACCAGTCGACCGGATAGGCGATGCCGTCGCGCATCTCGAAACCCGCCGGCGTGTGCATCCAGCTGTTGGCCGACAGGATCCAGAACGCGGAAATGCAGGTGCCGACGGCTACAACAATAGTGGCCGTGACGTGCAGCCAGCGTGGCACGCGATTCCAGCCGAACAGCATGACCCCGAGGAACGTCGCCTCGAGGAAAAAGGCCGTCAGCACTTCGTAGCCCATGGGCGGGCCGATGACGTTGCCCGCAACCTCGGAGAAGCGGCTCCAGTTGGTGCCGAACTGGTACGACATGGCGATGCCGGAAACCACGCCCATCGCAAACGAAACGGCGAACACCTTGGTCCAGAAGCGCGCCAGCAGGTGATAGTGCTCGCGACCCGTGCGCAGCCACACGACCTCGAGCGTCGCGATGAACGCCGACAGGCCGATGGTGAACGCCGGGAAGATGATGTGAAAGCTGATCGTGAACGCGAACTGCAGGCGCGCGAAGGTGTTGCCATCGATGCCGAAGACGTCGTTCACGTTCTCAATGTACGATGCCTGTCACCGAGCGACAACCCGCGGAGCCCGCATGCAAGTCGTGCACGAACCGGCGAGCCATCGTTTCTGCGTTCGCCTGCCCGAAGGCGAGGGAGAGCTCACTTACCAGATGATCGACGCCGCGACGATCGACCTGCTTCACACCGGCGTGCAACCGACCCTGCGTGGCCGCGGCGTCGCCGAGGCACTCGTGCAGGCCGCCTTCGATCACGCGCGCGCCAACGGCTTGCGTGTCGTGCCGACCTGCGCCTACGTGCAGCGCTGGCTCACGAAGCATCCGGAAGTTCAAGACCTCCTCCGTACCCACTGATCGTTCGTCATTCCCTGAGTTGCGCGCATCGCGCGCGCATTCAAGGCCGCGCGGCTCACCAAGGTACGCAACGTCAGGAAGGTCCGCGCCTTCACGAAGGTGCACGGATGCTCGCCAGCACCTCGCGCGCCGCTCGACACCCGCTTGCGATGGCACCCGATACCGTTGCTGCTTCGCCTTCGGCATCTGTCGCCTCGCCGGCGAAAAACAGCGTGTCGTCGATGGATTGCGCGAGGTCGCGGCGCGCCCGCGCTCCGCCGACGGCGACATAGGAATACGCGCCGCGTGCGAAGGGGTCTGCCTGCCAGTCGTGAAACCAGGCAGCTTCGAGCTCGGAGTCGATGCGCCGACGCAGTCCGAGCAAGGAGCGCAGGTCTGCCAGGGCGACATCCACCAACGAGTCGCGGCCGCGGCCGACCAGCGCCGCGGCCTTAGGCCCTCCTGCCCACGCAACCAGCGTCGGCGCGCGCACGGGCAAAGCCGTCCAGAACGTTGGCATGCGTGCCTTCGCGCTGTGAAAGAAAGCGGCATCGCGATAGCGTTCGTTCGCGACCAGCTCCCAGAAGGCGGTGCGAAACCGCATCACGATCTTCACGACCGGGCCGGACGCGAGCAGTCCCAGCGCGACGCGATGCTTGTCCGGCAGGGGCGGCTCGAAGCGAATGCCGCTCGTACATGAAGCGCCGGCCTGCAGAGCCCCGGCCTGCAAGACGCCGAGCGGCACCGTGATCACCGCGCGGCGTGCTTCGACTTCGAATGACTCACCGCGGCAGGTTCCCTTGATCGCGACACGCCCGTGCTGCCACGCGACGCGCTCGACGATGGAATCCCGGCGCAGCTCGCTGCCACCTTCGGCGAGCGCGCCGCGCATTGCACGCATGATCGGATCGTAGCCTCCGAGCGGACGCGCCTGTCGGTCACCCGACATGCTATCGCCCTGCCATTCCTCCAGCACTTCGCGCGCACTGATCAGGTCGGGCTCCGCGGCATCGAGCCCTTCCACGATCATGCGTGCTGCGCTCTTCAGGGCGGGAGACAGACGCGACCCTTTCCGCGCCAGCAGGTCCGCGAAAGACACATCGCGGCCAGGCGAACGCCTCACGCGGCCGAACGCTCGCGTCAGCTCCTCGAACAGCTCGTTACCTTGCCGGAGCCGACAATTGCGGCTCAGCCAACGCGACTGCGGTGCGTCGACGGTCGCCAGGTTCGCGGACTGAACGACGCGTGCGGTTGCTTCGGCAGGTCCGTGGACGAACTCCGCACCCAGCTCGACGGGGACCGCCAGGTCCGGCACGTCGAGCGTCCAGCAGCGACCCCCTATCCGATCGCGCGCTTCGAGCACCACCGCGCCTTCGTTCTCCTTCGCGAGCTCAGCGGCGACGCTGAGACCCGCGGCACCGGCGCCGATGACCGCGACCTCGCGCATCACGCTCGCCACAACACCAGGCGATTGTTCGCCGGCATCGCGTAGTCGGCCACGTGCGCCAGTCTCTGCTCTTTCGCCAAGGCATCGACCGCTTCCAGGTCACGCAGGCCGCTCGCGGGATCGCGTTCTCGGAGCTGCGCATCGAAGGCGGCGTTGCTGGGCGAGGTGTACTGGCCGCCGTAGTTGAAGGGGCCGTAGATTGCGAGCACTGCACCGCTCCCGAGCACGGCCGGCAGTGCGCGGAAGAGCGCCGCAACTTCGGGCCAGGACATGATGTGGAGCGTGTTCGCCGTGTAGACAGCATCGAAGCGCTCCGCCGGCCACTGCGCGCCCGTAACGTCGAGCTCCCAGGGCTGCAGCAGGTTCTGCGGGCCTTCGGCGGCGATTCGCGCCCGTAGGCCCGCGAGCGCGTCGGCTCGGTCCGTCGGCCGCCATCGCAGCTGCGGCAGATGACGCGTGAAATGCACGGCGTGCTGACCGGTGCCGGCGCCGATCTCGAGCACGGAATGCACGCGCACGAAAGCTTCGCGCAACACCACCAGGATCGGATCCTTGTTACGCTCGCAGGCCGCGGAAAAGGGCAGCGTGGTGCTCATCGTTGGAAGGCCACTCGTCGACCCGGAGGCCACTCCGGAAAATTTTACCGGAAAAATTTTCGATTGCGTCGCGCGCCCGCGTTGCTGCTGCGCACAGTGAGTTTCGTCCGCGCACGCCGGCGAACGTTTCATTGCCCCGCCGGTCTAGTCCACGTTTCTTCTCATTCTGGCAGGAAGCCACCCATGCACTACGGAAAGTCTGCACTCCTCTTTCTATTCGCGCTCGCCACTGCCGGCACGTCGGCCGCGGCGGCGATTCTCGATCCGGCGCTCGCCCAGCGGCTCGTCGCCAGCACCGGGCCGCACGACGTGGTCATTAGCTTCCGCAGAGTCTCAGACTCAGCCCTGTTGGCCGGCCTCGGGATCAACGGCCTGCGCCTTCGCGTGTTGCCGATGGCCGGCGCGCGCCTCACGACGGCGCAGGTCCAGGCGTTGCGCCAGCTCCCGGCAGTCGAAAGCCTCTACCTCAACGCCCCGCTCAGCTATTCGAACTACACCTCCGGTGAAATCACCGGAGGCCACTCTGTGCACGACTCCCTCGGCCTGAAGGGCGCAGGCACAACGATCGCGGTGCTCGATTCCGGCATCGATGCCCTGCATCCGGACCTCGCGTTCGGCAGCACGGTGGTGCAGAACGTGAAACTGCTCGGCGATCTCGGCCTGATCGGCCTGTCGACGTTCGTCGAGAACGTGCCGAACACCGACACGAGTAGCGGCCACGGCACGCACGTGGCAGGTACGGCCGGCGGCACGGGCGCGGCTTCCGCCGCGGATTCGCGCCGGCCCTTCTACTACGCGGGCATCGCGCCCGAAGCGTCCCTCATTGGCCTCGGCGCCGGCGAGGCGATTTCGATCCTGCATGCGCTGATCGGCTTCGACTGGGCGCTCGCCAACCAGCAGCGCTACGGCATCGATGTGATCACCAACAGCTGGGGCGGCGGCGATGGAGCAACGTTCGACCCGAACAACCCCATCAATCGCGCCTCGTTTGAAGCCTACCGGCGCGGCATGGTCGTCACGTTCGCCGCATCCAACAGCGGTCCCGACGGCGACACGCTGAATCAGTACGCCATTGCGCCCTGGGTCATCAACGTCGCCGCCGGCACCGCCACGCGCGGCCTCGCCGATTTTTCCAGTCGCGGCGTCGCCGGGGATTTCTACAAGCATCCCGATGTCACTGCGCCCGGCGACCTCATCACTTCGACGCGCGCCGTCGGCACGCCCATCGGTGCCATGGGACCCGTCATCGATCCGGCTCACCCGGAATACACCCTGCGGTACCACACGATCAGCGGCACGAGCATGGCGACACCGTTCGTGGCCGGCACCACCGCGCTGCTGCTCGACGCCAACGCACAGCTCTCGCCGGACCAGATCGAAGAAACCCTGATGCAGACCGCCGACCCGATGCCCGGCTACGTTTTCCACGAGGTCGGCGCGGGCTACATCGACGTTCGCGAAGCGGTCGAAGTCGCGGGCACGACCGCTGGTGCGCGCGTGGCCTTTCTCGCCGGAGATACCGCGTGGTCGCGGCTCGGCGAGTGGCAAACGATCGCCGATGCCGACGCGCGCCTGCGCTACGACGGCCGCTGGCGAGTCGCTGCGCGCACGGGTGCGAGCAACGGCAGCGTGCATGTTGCGAACGCGAAGACTGGCGGGTCGCTGCGCGCGCGTTTCACCGGAACCGCGGTCAAGTTGTCGCACGCGGTGGACGCGCAGGGCGGCCTGGCGGATGTCTACATCGACGGCGTGCGTCGCGGCGTCGTGAACTTCTTCCGCGCGACAGCGGGAACAGCCAACGCACCGTTCGTGGGTCTCGATCCAGGCGCGCATTCATTGGAATTGCGCCCGACGAAGGGCAACGTCTACGTGGACGGTCTGCTGCTCGAAGGCGCGCTGTTTGCGGACAACACGAGCTTCGTGGATGAGACGCAGACGTTCAGCGGCACCATGGGACCCTCCGCGGCGGACCTCGAGGTCGATCGGTACACGATCGTCGTCGGGGCCGACGCCACGACCCTCAAGGGTCGTGTGTCCTGGACGGGCGCGCTCGATATCGATCTGTACCTGGTTGATCCGACCGGTGTGCGGGTAGCTTCCGGCGCCACGAGCGCTAACCCGGAAAGCCTCGAATTCACCGTGAAGGATCCTGGCACGTATGCGCTGGAAGTCACTGGATTCGCGACGATTGCGGCGTCCTACACGCTGACGTCCACAATCACCCGCGCGGTGAGTGCACCGTAGGAGCGGCCGTCTCGACTATGCCGGGGCGGGCATCGGGTCCGTTGGATCGCAGAGCAACAGGCCCGAGGCCGCTCCCAGTGGCCCGCTCCGGCACCCGTGCGACAAGAGCGCCCGCCGAGCGATCCGGCACCGGGGTTGCACCCCGGGCGCTGCGAAAGGCGTACCCTAAGCGCACCACATGCGAATCGAAACGAGAGGAGCAGCGCTCATGGCGATTTCAATCCATCCCTCCGTCGACAACGGCATCGCTCCCGGCAACGAACGCTTCGAAGGCGGCACGCTCAGCTGCAAGTGCTCGCAGAGCCCGGTGACCGTCGCCCTCCAGGGCAACGTCGCGTTCAATCACGCCTGTGGCTGCACGAAGTGCTGGAAACCGCAGGGCGCCCTCTTCTCCGTGGTGGCGGTGGTCGGTCGCGACAAGCTCAAGGTCTCGAGCAACGAACACAAGCTGCGCATCGTCGATGAGAGCGCGGCGATCCAGCGCCACGCCTGCGTCGGCTGCGGCGTGCACATGTACGGACGCATCGAGAACAAGAACCACCCGTTCCACGGCCTGGATTTCGTACACGTGGAGCTGTCGAAGGACAAGGGCTGGGCGGCGCCCGAGTTCGCGGCGTTCGTGTCGTCGATCATCGAGTCCGGCACCAAGCCTGACCAGATGGGTGCCGTGCGAGCGCGCCTGCGCGAGCTGAAACTCGAACCCTACGACTGCCTGTCGCCGCCGCTGATGGACGCGATCGCGACGCACGTCGCGAAGCAGAAAGGCGTCCTCGCCGCGTAAAACTAAATACGGTACCGGACTTTGCTGTTTAGTTGTTCATCTTTGTCGAGCGCCGTCCCCTTCGGCGCTGCAAAGATGAATAACTAAATGCAAAGTCCGGTACCGGTGTAGTTGTTGGTGTAGTTCAGCCGGCGTGGGTCAGGGCGTCCTTGCGCACCAGGGCGAACTGCACGGTGTTGAAGTTCCACACGCCGACTTCCTTGAACAGCCGGCGCGCCTCCTCGCCCTGCCTCGCGCCCTCGAGCGCCAGCGCCAGGTGGTACTTCACGTAGATGTTGTTCTTCACGTCCGCCTTGCGATACTGCTCGACTGCCTGGCCGTACTTCTTCTGCAGCAACGCGATCAGGCCCATCAGGTCGTGGTGGTTCTCCATCTTGCGCGGATTGTTCTGCGCCTGCACCAGGTCGGCGTTCTTCTTCGCGAGCCTGGTCGCCGCAGCATGGTCGCCGCGCCGCGCCGCGAGCTGACCTTCGAGATAGGCGATCTGCGCTTCCTGGATGTTCGAGAATTCCTGCGTGCCCACCGCTCGGGCGTTGGCGCGCAGCACCGCGGAAAGATGGGCAAGCAGCCGCGCCGACTCGTCGTGCAGATTGTGATGCAATGAAACCGCCAGAGCGTTCGTGAGCGTGAACGCCTTCGACCCCGAGCGCTGGTCGGTGGGCAGGCCCATGCCGTCGACCTGCCCGGCCAGCTTCTCCAGCTCACGGATCGCCGTCTGCGCGTCGCCCGCGTGCACCCACGAGAAGATGCGGTAGTTGGCGTTGAACGGCTTGTTGGCGAGCGGTGCGTTGGCGATGCCGCGGTCGTAGTCGGCGCGCGCTTCGTCGTAACGACCGAGGAAAGAGTTGACGTGCCCGAGCTTGAGCGGCGCGGTGCCGTCGTTGGGATCGAGCAGCGTCGCGCGCTTGTAGTACTCGCGTGCGTCCTCGAGACGATTGCTGGCTCGATAGACATCGCCGAGCGCCCAATAGTAGTTGTCCTCGCCCGGCGCGATCGCGATCGTCTGACGGAAGTATTTCTCCGCCTGCGCCATGTCGCGTGGCTCGTTGAACATGTAGGAGTTGGCGAGCGCGAGCGGCGCCACCGCCAGCGAAGGCTCGAGCTCGATCGCGCGCCTGAGCGATTCGCGCTGCTCGGCATACTGATTCTGACCGCCCTGCACGCCCGCGAGGTTGATCCAGGCGCGCGGGCTGCGCGGATATTTCTCGACCAGCTGGCGCGCGGTGGCGAGCTGCTCGGTCAGATTGCCGTCGAGGAAGCGCTGGTTCACCTGGATCAGCAGCTTCTCGCCCTCGCTCGCACGTGCTCCCGCGGCAGTCGCGCGCTTGATCGCGTCCGAGAATTCCTCCGCGGAAAAAGAGGACGCGCCGAGGTTGAGCCACGCGTAAGCAAAGTCAGGATCCTTCGCGACGGCATCGCGCAGCAGCGCGTTTGCCGCGGCGCCGTCGCCGCGATCGAGTGCCGCCTGCGCGGCAATGAAATCGGATCTGGCTTCCTCGGAACGGGTAGTGACCGGGATTTCCTCGACTGCGGCCCAGGCCACAGTCGGGATTGTGCCTGCGCTGAACAGCGGCAGTGCGACCGCCAGCGCAAGCCTCGGCGTCATGGCACGCATGGGAAAGCCCCCTGTCGTTTCTTCGGGCCGCACTACGCGCGCAGCCGGGGCCTTCCGCAACCCTGAAAAATTCGGCCCGGGGGCGCAGCCGGTCGGGCCGACTACGGTGCGGTTCGTCCTCCGATCGCCGCGGCGCAACCGTGATCCCTCCGGGACGGTTCGCTTTGCGGTCGCCGCGCGTATACTTCAGCGCACCGCACCAATCCGCGCCTGAGGGGAGCCTGCATGTTGAAGATCAACGTGAATGGCAGGGATCTGGAAACAGACGCCGACCCGCAGACTCCTCTTCTATGGGTCCTGCGCGACTCGCTGGGACTCACCGGCACCAAGTACGGCTGCGGCATGGCGCTGTGCGGCGCGTGCACCGTGCACATCGATGGCCAGCCGGCGCGCTCTTGCGTGACGCCGGTCAGCAGCGTCGGCACGAAGGCGGTCACCACCATCGAAGGCCTCTCGCCCGATCGCAGCCACCCGGTGCAACGCGCGTGGATCGAGCTGGACGTTCCACAATGCGGCTACTGCCAGTCGGGCCAGATCATGTCGGCCGTGGCGCTGCTGGCACAAAAGCCGAAGCCCACGGACGAGGACATCAACGCCGCAATGGCGGGCAACATCTGTCGCTGCGGTACCTACCAGCGCATCCGCGCGGCGATACATCGCGCAGCAGAGCTGCAGAGCTCAGGCTAGAACCGACTTTTCAGGGGAGGTCGGCACATGAGTCTCGAACGTGAGATCGACATCGAGCTCGCGCAGGCGGAAATCTCGCGGCGCACGTTCCTCCGCACGGCGGCGATCGGCGCCGGCGGCCTGGTCATCGCCATCCACCTTCCGGCGTGCTCGCGCAAACCCGCGGCGGCCGTCGAGCCGTTCGCGCCGAACGCGTTCCTGAGGATCGGCGCCGACGATACGATCACCTTCTATTGCGACAAGTCGGAAATGGGCCAGGGCGTCTACACCGCGCTGCCCTCCCTCATCGCCGAAGAGCTCGGCGTCGCCGTCGACAGGCTGCGCGTCGAGTTCGCACCGCCGGGCGATGCGTACACGAACGCACTGCTGGGCGGACAGGTCACGGGCGGCAGCACGAGCGTGCGCGATTCGTGGGTGAAGTTGCGTACAGCAGGCGCGCAGGCACGCACCATGCTGGTTGCCGCCGCCGCCCAGGAATGGGAAACGGACGCCGCCAATCTGCGCGTCGAGAACGGCGCGGTCATCTCCGCGGACGGCAAGAGCAAGCTCACTTTCGGCGCGCTCGCCGGCGAGGCGGCGAAGCTGCCGGTGCCGAAGGAAGTGCCGCTGAAGGATCCGGGTTCCTTCACCGTGATCGGCAAGGGCCGCACGCGCCTCGACACGCCGTCGAAGACGGATGGCACGGCGCAGTTCGGCATCGACGTGAAACTGCCGGAGATGCTGTACGCCGCGCTGGCCCAATCGCCCGTGCTGGGCGGCAAGGTGAAATCAGTCGACGACGCGAAAGCGCGCGCCATGCCGGGCGTGCGCGATGTCGTCCAGACGTCCTCTGGTGTCGCCGTGGTCGCCGATACGTGGTGGCAGGCGCGCCAGGCGCGCGACGTGCTCGCGATCGAGTGGGACGCGGGAGTGCGCGCGGCGCTCAACGACGGCACGATACTGCGCGGGCTGCGGCAAGCATCGGCGCAAGCCGGTATCGAGGCGAAAAAGGAAGGCGATGCGCAAGCGGCGATCAAATCGTCGCGGCGTGTCGTGACCGAGGCCTACGACCTGCCGCTGCTCGCGCACGCAACCCTCGAACCGCAGAACTGCACGGCCGACGTGAAAGCGGATGGCTGCGACGTGTACGTCCCGACGCAGGTGCAGGTCTTCGCACAGCAGGCTGCCGCGAAGGCGAGCGGACTACCGGCCGGGCAGGTGCGCATTCACACGACATTCCTCGGCGGCGGCTTCGGGCGCCGACTCGAGACGGACTTCATTCCGGCCGCCGTGGAAGCCTCGAAGAAGGTCGGCAAGCCCGTGAAGGTGCTGTGGACGCGCGAGGACGACATGACGCACGACGTCTATCGTCCTGCGGCGTACAACGTCTGCACCGGTGCGTTCGATCGCGACGGCAAGCTCATCGCGTGGCAGCACCATCTGACCGCGCCTTCGATCACCAAGCGCTGGATTCCGGGCCTGATCAAAGACGGGACGGTCGATCCGTTCTGCGTCGAGGCGGCGGCGAACTATCCCTACGATGTGCCGAACGTGCTCGTCGACTGGGTGGAACACGACCTCGGCCTCGACGTCGGCTACTGGCGTTCGGTGAGCCACGCGCTCAACTGTTTCTCGACCGAAAGTTTCATGGATGAGCTCGCCGCCGCGGCGAAGAAGGATCCGGTGGAGTTCCGCATGGCGCTGCTCGAAAAGCAACGGCGCTATCGCGCGGTGCTGGAACGCGCGGTGAAGGAGTCAGGTTACGGAAGCGCGGAGAAGGGACGATTCCACGGCGTGGCCGTGATGGAAGGCTACGGCACCTACATGGCGCAGGTCGCGGAGATCTCGCTCGAAGGCGGCAACGTGAAGGTGCACCGGATCGTGTGTGCGGTCGATTGCGGGCGCGTGATCAATCCGTCGATCGCCACGGCGCAGGTCGAGAGCTCGGTGATCTTCGGGCTGACCGCGGCGCTCTGGGGCGAGATCAACATCTACGGCGGGCGCGCGCAGCAGACGAACTTCGATCACTACCGGCTGATGCGCATGAACGAAGCGCCGCGCATCGACACCTATCTGGTCGAAAGCAGCGAGGATCCGGGTGGAATGGGCGAACCGGCAGTGGCGCTGGTTGCACCGGCGGTTGCCAACGCGATCTATCGCGCGAACGGCCGGCGCGTGCGCTCCCTGCCCTTCTCGCGTCACCAACTCGCGTGAGGTGAGACGCGACGCAGGCGCGTGAGATGCCGCGCTACCGGCTCCTGGCCTACTGCCCCAGTGCAATCTGGCGGTAACGCTGTGGTGTAACCCCCACCACTTTGACGAAGGCACGCCGCATCGCCTCGGCACTGCCGAAGCCGGCGGCGGCAGCGACCTGCTTCAGGCTCTCATCGGATCTTTCCAGTCTGCGGCGCGCAGCTTCCACGCGCATCTGCAGAACGTACTGCAGCGGCGTCGTCCCCACCTCTCGTGTGAACACACGTTCGAAATTGCGCACGCTCATGTTCATGCGCGCGGCGAGGTTCTCAACGGACAGGCGTCCGTTCAAGTGCTCAGCCACCCAAATTTGCAGCTCCCGGATCGACATCATTTCTGATGCCTGGGATGCGAGCGACACGCTTACCTGCGGCTGACCGCCGGGTCTGCGCAGGAAGAGCACGAGCTCCTGCGCTGCTTCGTGCGCGAGTCCCGCGCCGCAGTCCTCCTCCACCCACGCGAGCGCAAGGTCGATACCGGCTGACAGGCCGGCGGACGTATAGATGTTGCCGTCCTTCACCCAGAGTGGATCGTGTTCGACTCGTACGGCCGGGTACTGGGCAGCCAACTCGCGGCCGTACTTCCAGTGGGCGGTAGCCCGGCGCCCGTCGAGCAACCCGGCTTCAGCCAGCAGAAAGGAGCCGACGCACACGGAGCCCATGCGCCGCGCTTCGTTCGCCCTCCCCCGTAGCCATTCGGAGAGCTCGGCGTCCCGGAAAGAGCGCGTGCCCAGGCCGCACACCAGCAACACCGAATCGCATCCACCTTCGAGCTTGGCGAAGTGACTGCGCGCCATGAACGCCATGACCCCGCCTTCGCCGTCGACCTCGAGCCCTTCGCCCGTGGTGACCACGTCGACCGTATAGATCGTGCGACCGGCAAGGCGGTTGATCGAGTTGAAAACCTGCAGTGGTCCGACCAGATCGAGCTCATCGATGGGAGGCACGGCCAGCACGACGATCCGCCGTCCCGAGGCAGCAGCACGTGCATCCTTGCGTTTTTTCGCCGTCGCCATGAACGAACTATGCGGGCTGCAAAACAGCCTTGGCAAGCTGGAGCGAGGCATGTTGGCGGATTCGGACCGACAAGTGTCGCAAACCACCGCAACGCCTCTTTGTAGCATCCCGCATCGCCGCCACAGGCGTACCCCGGGAAGCACACATGAATCACTCACGCCAGGGAATCGTCGCTGCTCTGCTCCTCGCCGCGACGATGCTGTCATCGCCGGCCCACGGACAGGAACCAGGGCTGTACGCACGCTTCGCGGTGTTGCGCCCGCACGATGGCAAGACCGTGGATTTCGAAGCCGGCTATGCGCGACATCTCGAATTTCATCAGAAGGCGGGTGACAAGTGGTCGTGGTACGGATGGTCCCTCTGGGCAGGCGACCGTCAGCGGTGGTTCGTCTACGCAACTTTCGGTCACACGGCTGAAGACCTCGCGAACCCCGTCTCGCCCGCAGAGGATGAGAAGGACAATATCGTCAACGTCACGCCGCATTGCGAATTCGCAGGCAACGTCCTGTACCAGTTCCTGCCGGCGATCTCGCGCGGCAACGGCAGCCCGCAGGTCCTGGCACGCGCGGAGTTCACCTATGTGGACCTCGAGCCGGGAACCGAGAAGGCCTTCGAGAGCGCCCTCGCGGCGGCAAGGTCCACGCTCAACGGCGAGACTCTGTGGTATCGCGCGATCGCGGGCTCCACTGCACCCCGGTACCTGAGGATCCGTTCGCGTCCGAGCCTGGCGGCGATCATCGACGAGCAGAGCGAGCAGGCACTACCGAATGCCGCGAACGCTCTCATCGAGAGAACGTACATCGAGGTCGGCAGTTTCCGGCCCACCATGAGCTACAACCTTCAACAGACGAGCCGATGAGCCTGGCATCCTGGCTCGAGATGTCCTGCCGGCGGTGACCTCGGCGCGCACGAAGCAAAATTGATCGGTGCGGTCCAAAACCGCAACGAAATTCCGATCGGCATCGATGGCTGCGGCGGGCGTCTTTCGCCGCTCCGCTATCATGGGCATGCTCGGTAAGCACAGGCCCGCGAGGATTTCCCCTTGATGCACTCACTGCAGTCGCTTGCCGTCCTGGCGTTCAGCGTCTCCCTGTCCGTGCTTGCCTCCGCGGCGAATGCCGCGCTACCGCCTCACGTCAACATCACACAGGGTCAGCCGTGGTCTGGCTGCACGAAGAGGACGGAAAACCTCCGACCGCCGAAGGTCCCGTTCGGCATTCAGAATCAAGCCGGTCCAGAAAAAGCGTACGTCATCCGCGCAGCACGCATCCTCGAGCCGCGCACGGGAAACGCGACCCTCGGCGGGCACCTCATCGTCCGGGGAGAATGCATCGTCGGCATCAACGAGCCGATTCCGCCGCAGGCCGAGGTCGTCGACCTCGGGCAGGTCACATTGATGCCGGGGCTCATCGACCTTCATACGCACCTGCTGCTGCGCGACGAGGACCAGACGTTCCCCTACTCCGTGTGGTGGAAGACCACTCCTTATAGAACCATCGAGGGCGTCGACGCAGCGATCAAATCACTGCGCCTCGGGTTCACGACGGTTCGGGACACGGATCACGAAGGTGCGGTGAATGCAGACACCGCGCTGCGCGACGCGATCGCCCGGGGTGTGATTCCCGGGCCCCGGATGCTCGTGGTCACTGCCGGCATCACGATCACGGGCGGCGACATGAACTACATGCTCATGAGCCCCGAGCTCGCGGGGAAGGTTCCCGAACCGGCGGACCTGGCAGATACGTCCGCGCAGCTGGTCGAGCGCGTGCGCTCGCAGATCAAGCAAGGCGCCGATTGGGTCAAGGTCTACGCCAACAGCACGCGCCGGCAAACCGATCCCGTCGCGATGCAGGGGCTCCCCCAGTTCAGCGTGGAGGAAATGAAGCTGATCGTGAATGAGGCGCGGCGATTTCGACGTGACGTCGTGGCTCATGTCTACGGGGGTCCGGGTGCCCAGGCCGCCATCCTGGGAGGTGTACGCACGATCGAACATGGCCCCCTCATGAGCGAAGAGGATCTCAGGGCCGCTGTGAAAATGGGCACCTACTGGGTACCGACGCTCACGACCTACCACAAGCGACAGACGACGGACTTCGAAAAGCAGTTCGTCCAATATCACCGCGACGCATTTCAAAAGGCGCTGCGCCTCGGCGTGCGCATCGCGTTCGGCACCGACGTCGGGTCGTTCCCGTTCGGAGAGCAGAACCAGGAATTCGGCCTGATGGTGCAATATGGCATGAAGCCGATCGACGCCCTGCGAACTGCGACGAGCGTCGCTGCCGAAGTGCTGCGCATGGAAGGCGAGATCGGCACGCTGGCTGGCGGTTCGACTGCCGATCTGATCGCGGTATCAGGTGAGCCTGAAGCGGACATCGCGGCGATCACGCAGGTGCGGTTCGTCATGACCAACGGCCGCATCTTTCGCAATGACATCACCGCTCAGCGCTTTGAATGGGCATGGGGCAACTGACGTTGCTTTTGCACGCGCGACGCCGGGTTCGCGCGCGGCTGTGGCTCGCCTGCATTCAATTCCTGACGTGGAGCCTGCCTTGCGCCGCCAGCGGCGTCGACGCTGAGTCCTACGACCAACTCCATCAGAGGGCTGTTGCGGCCAAGCTGACAGGCAAGGCACAAACGGTGACCGGTGTCGTTGAACCGGCAGCGTTAGGGTTCACGCTGATGCACGAACACCTGTTCGTCAACTTCCTGCCTGAGGCTTTGTGGCCGGCCAAGGGCTCAGAAACCTCGCCCGCGCTGTACCGGCGCATGCAGCAAGTCGGCTGGAGCATTCCCGTCACGGCCGCCGAGATCGAGTTCTTCAATCGCCGCCCGCTGACGCTCGACATGATCGACAAGATGCGCCAGGGCTGGCGCGCACGCGTGAATCTCTCGATCGAAGAGGAGGGCGAGGTCGCGGATGAGATCACCAGCTTCCGCGAGCGCGGTGGCCGGACCGTCGTCGACGTGACACCACAGGGTCTCGGTCGCGACGTGCAACGCCTGCGCGCGTTTTCCAGGCGGCACGGAATCCAGGTGATTGCGGGAACGGGCTGGTATCGATGGCCGTTTCACGAGCCGGCCGTTGCTGCGACGAGCGTCGATGACCTGGCCATGCAGATGGCGCGGGAAGTGCTGATCGGCATCGACGGGACCGAAATTCGGGCGGGAATCGTTGGCGAGATTCCGCTCGACAGTCGATCGATCGCAGTGCCGCCCGAGGGCGAAGCGCGTCTGACGAACGAAGCCGTGTCAGCCCACGTGCGCGCAGCCGAAACCCGGTTCGACCGCATCAAAGTCGACGAGCGCAGCCGAGTGCCACTCGAAGGCGTGTACGCAGCTGAGGAAATCAAAGTCCTGCGTGCCGCGGCGCGTGCAAGTCGGCTGACTGGCGCTGCACTGTCGTTGCACGCTCGCGAACCGTGGTTGGGCTATCTCCCGCTGATTCTCGCCGAGGGCGTGCCTGTTTCGCGGGTCATCGTCGGTCACGCCCATCCGCATTTCATCGATCGCGAACTGCTCGAGCGCTCGCTTCAGGCCGGCGTGGTCCTTGAAGCCGACTACCTGCTCCAGTTCTACGCCTCCTCTGCTCCGCTGGGACCCATCGAACAGATCCTCGACGGCATTGCATGGGCGATCAAGAACGGTCACCGCGACCAGGTGCTGCTGTCATTGGATCTTTGCTACAAGGTCGGGCAGGAACGCTACGGTGGGGGCGGCTACGCGACGCTGCACAAGTACGTCTTTCCACGGCTGAGGCAGCGCGGAGTCTCCGATGCCGACCTTCAGCACGTGATGGTCGAGAATCCGAAACGCCTCCTTTCGTTCGTCGAACCTGGCCGCGTCAGACGGGAACGTTGAGCGTCGCCTTCACGCGCGCCATCGCCACGTAGGTTCGGAATCGTTTGACATTCTTCTGCTTGAAGAAGAGGCGTTCGGTCAGGCGCTCGTATTCGGCCATGTCGGCAGCGGTCACGACCAGGATGAAGTCGGCCTCCCCGGTGACGTAGTAGCACTGCTGCACTTCGGGTGCCTCGGAGAAGGCGCGCTTCAGTTCATTCAGGGCTTCGATCTTTTCGCTTTCGACGCTCACCTCGACGATGAGCGTGATCGGACGGCCCACGCGCTCCGGAGCGATGATCGCGGCGTTGTGCGCGATCACGCCGCTCTCGCGCAGCCGTTGGATGCGGCGATGCACGGCCGCGGCGGAGAGACCCACCTGATCGGCGATGTCCCTCTGGCTGGTCAGGTTGTTGCGCTGAAGGATGCGCAGAATCTTGATGTCGAAGCTGTCGAGCGTCGTCGTCACCGGAATGACTTCCCGCTGCGCGGATGCGGCATGCAACTTTGATCAGGTAGAACGCCGGAAAAAGAGCCGAAAATCGTGGTCACGGCCAATACTATCCCGGGCATGGCGAAATCAACACCATGCTGAGGCTCAACCGGTTGGCGACATTCGGACGACCTCTGCGTCCGGCCGATGTCGCAGCCCTGGGCCCCACGGCCGCACAGGACGTGCAGAGATTGCTCGCTCTGTGTCCCGCGCATCGCGCAACTGCTCTCTTTGGGCTACCTGCGTTGGCGCAGCACCTTCGCGTGGGCGAGGTATACGTAAAGGACGAGTCCACGCGGCTGGGACTCGGGAGCTTCAAGGCGCTGGGCGGAACCTACGCGATGCTACGCCTCGTTCTCGAACACGCCACCGAGCGCCTCAACCGCCCTGTGTTGCCAAGAGAGATCGAGAACGCCGAGGTTCGCGAGGTCGCGCGCGAGATGACTGTCTGCTGCGCGACTGATGGGAATCATGGCCGGGCGGTCGCCGCTGCGGCGCGCTTCCTCGGCTGCAGCGCCGTCACCTTCCTCCATGCCTCGGTTTCGCCGAAGCGCGCCAGCGCGATAGAGCAGCGTGGCGCCACCATCGTGCGTGTGAAGGGTGCGTACCAGGACGCTGTCGAAGCGGCGGCCCGCGAGGCGGAGCAACAAGGATGGACACTCGTTTCCGACACGTCGTGGTCCGGATACGAACGCATCCCGCGGCTCGTCGCGCAGGGTTACACGGCGATGATCCGTGAAGCCGTCACGGACCTGCCTTCAGCGCCGACACATGTGTTCGTGCAGGCTGGCGTGGGCGGGCTCGCAGCTGCGGTGGCAGGTCATCTGTCGCTGGCCTATGCGGGTGAGAAGCCCCTCATCGTCGTCGTCGAGGCGAGTCGCGCGGCGTGTCTCTATGAGAGTGTGCTCGCAGGGCGACCTGTCGCGGTGACGAGCGGAGAGCCGACGATCATGGCCATGCTCGACTGCCAGGAGCCGTCTCTCGTCGCGTGGCAGGTCCTCGAGCGCGCTGCGGAAGCCTTCATGGTCGTCGAAGAGGAGGACGCCATCGAAGCGATGCGTGTCCTGGCGCGTCCGCTCGGCCGTGACCCTGCCATCGTCGCTGGAGAAAGCGGTGGCGTCGGGCTCGCCGGCCTCCTGAGAGCCAACGGCAGACCGGAGCTGCGCGAGGAACTCGGCTTGAACGAGCGGTCCTCCGTGCTCCTGATCAACACCGAAGGCGCTATCGACCCCGACTCGTACGCTCAACTGGTTGGTGCTGCGCCCGCTGACGTGCTCCGTGACACTGGCGCGCGCGCATGCGTGACTCTGCGCAGGTGATGGTCGTCGCTGACGAATCATCCAGCAGCTCCGCCACCGCCCGCTCGCGGCTTCGATCCATATTCAGCGGCTCGGTGGGCAACCTGGTCGAGTGGTACGACTGGTACGTCTACGCGGCCTTTTCCATCTACTTCGCGCGCAGCTTCTTTCCCAGTGGCGACCTGACAGCGCAGCTGCTGAACACGGCCGGAATTTTCGCCATCGGCTTTCTCGTCCGCCCCCTGGGCGGCTGGCTGCTCGGCTGGTACGCGGATCGCAACGGTCGCAAGGCAGCTCTCGTCGTCTCGGTGTTGATGATGTGCGCGGGATCGCTGGTGATCGCACTCACGCCGGGCTATGACACGATCGGCCATGCGGCGCCTGCCCTGCTCATGGCCGCCCGCATGCTTCAGGGGCTCAGCGTCGGCGGAGAGTACGGCACCAGCGCCACCTACCTGAGCGAGATGGCCACGCCGCAGAGACGCGGCTTCTATTCGAGCTTTCAGTACGTCACGCTCATCCTGGGCCAGCTCGTCGCTCTCGGCGTATTGATCGTCCTTCAGCATTTTCTGCTGAGCGAGAACGAGCTTCGCGACTGGGGTTGGCGGATTCCGTTCGCGATTGGCGCCCTGTGCGCCATCCTTGCCCTGTACCTGCGGCGCACCATGGCCGAGTCGGAAATCTTCGCGGCCGCCAGCAAGACGCGGCAGCGCGGCACGCTTCGCCGCCTCCTCCAGCATCCGCGCGAGATAGCGATCGTCTTCGGCCTGACGATGGGCGGCACCGTGAGCTTCTACACGTTCACGACGTACGCGCAGAAATTCCTGATCAACAGCGCCGGCTTCGCGAGCACCGTCGCCACCGCCGTGTCCGCGCTTGCGCTGCTGGTATTCATGTTCCTGCAACCGCTGGTCGGCTTGCTTTCGGACCATGTGGGACGCCGACCGGTGCTGCTCGCCTTCGGGGCTCTGGCTACACTCTTCACCGTGCCCGTCATGACAGTGCTGCAGCACGCCGGGTCACCGATGCAGGCGTTCGCGCTCATCGTCTTCGCGCTGACGATCGTGAGCGGGTATACGGCCGTCAACGCAATCGTGAAAGCGGAACTGTTTCCCACCGAGATCCGGGCGCTCGGTGTAGGCCTTCCCTATGCCCTCGCGGTCGCGCTTTTCGGCGGCACCGCGGAGTATGTGGCGCTGTGGTTCAAGTCGGTCGGGCTCGAGCCGGGCTTCTTCTGGTACGTCTCCACGCTGACGGCGATCTCCTTCGGTGTGTATGCCTGGATGCCGGACACTCGGCGGACCTCGCGCATCCCGGACCACCCCTGAGTCGAAGCAAATGCTGCGGTACAGCCTTTCAGACGTGAACAACGTTGCGTCACAGCGCCTCCATAAGAGACGGATCAGGCTTCCTCTGTGACTATAGTTTCCCTGCGCGCGCCACCGGCGCTTGCGCTACAACGACTTCAGCTTCAGGGGGCCGACCGATGACCGTAGAGCGAAGCGTCGATTGCGCGGGCAATTCCGGGCAAATCGAAAGACGAGCGACCCATGCGACGGACTCATCGCGAGCGTTACCGCTCGCCGTCCTGGCGCTCGCCGCGAGCTCTGCATCGGTAGCCCAGGTAGCTCGAGAAGACGACGCTCTCGACGAACGCGCCGAGGCGATCGAGGAGGTTTTGGTCACCGGCTCGCGAATCGTGGACTCGAACATCAAGTCGCCGAGCCCGATCACGGCAGTCACCGAGCGTGACCTGGAGCTGGCCGCGACTTCGAACATCGAAGAGGCCGTCAATGCGCTCCCACAGGTGACGCCGCGCGAGACCGCCGGCAATGACCTGAACGGTCAAGGCATCGCGACGATCAACCTGAGAGGATTGGGCGCATCCCGGACGCTGACGCTGGTCAACGGGCGACGGCTCGTGCCGACGACGACCCGCGGCGCGGTCGACATCAACAACCTGCCGACCAACCTCGTCAAGCGAATCGAGGTCGTGTCCGGAGGAGCCTCCGCCGTCTACGGTTCCGACGCCCTGGCTGGCGTGGTGAACTTCATCCTGCGGGACGACTTCGAAGGCTTCGAGATCGAAGGCCGTTACGGGCAATCGAGCCGCGAGGACGGCGACAAGTACGATCTCAACGTTTCGCTCGGAGCAAATCTGGCCGACGGTCGCGGCAACGTGACGTTGTTCGGGTCGTATACCGATCGGGCGCAGTCGCTGCAGGCCGACCGGGAGCTTCACCGGGTCAACGCGAACGGAGGCTCGTCGACCGTGCCCGCCGGTCGAATCGAGAACTCGGCCTTCAACCCGAGTCCGACTGCGACGCAATTCCTGGGATCGGGCGGCACGACCCGTGTGTTCGTGTTCGAGCCCAACGGCAACCTCGATCCTTTCGTGAACGCACTCCCGCAAGCCGACCCGACGGGCGATCGCTACAACTTCAATCCGGCGAACCTGCTGCAATCTCCGCAGCAGAGGCTGTCGGTCGGCGGCCTGGGTCATTTCGAGGTTTCCGACCGGTTGCGCCTGAGCCTCGAGATGCTCTACGCGGACAATCGCACCGCTGTGCAGTTTGCGGAGAGCCCTCTGACCAACGCGCTGCTGTCACCCACCAATCCGGTGTTGACCGACGAGGCGCAGGCCATGCTGGCCCAGCGGCCCGATCCAGCGGCAAACGCGATCTTTTCGAAGCGGTTGACCGCGCTCGGGCCGCGACGTCGCGACTTCGATTCCGACCTCTACCAGGCGACGTTGGCGTTGGACGGTTCCATCGGCGGTAACTGGTCGTGGGAAGCCTTCGCCAGCGCGGGAAGAACCGAAGTCCAGTCCATCGTGACGGGCGGCGCCTCTCAAAGTCGCATCAACGCATCGCTGCTCGGCTGCCCGGACGGGACGGCGATATTCGGCTGCCGCGTCATCGATTTCTTCGGCGACAAGCCGTTGGACGCTGCGGATATCGACTGGATCGCGCAGACGGCCGTCGACGAGCTCACCTTCGACCGGGAGAGCATCGGCGCCTTCGTGTCGGGCCCCGTATTCGACCTTGGAGCCGGGGAAGTGCAAGCAGCGCTGGGTCTCGAGTATCGCGAGGACGCGAGCCGATCGACTCCGTCGGACGCGGCCAGGCGGGGCGACCTCGCAGGCTTTGCGACCGTGCAGGAAACCGGCGGATCTTTCGACGTGAGCGAAGTTTTCGCGGAACTGCAGGTCCCGCTGCTGTCGGATCGTACCCTTGCGCGATCGCTCGCGCTGGACCTCGGTGTCCGTTACTCGGACTACTCGAGCGTTGGCGAGGTGACGACGTACAAGAGCGGCCTCACCTGGGAGTTCCTCGAAGGACTGAGGTTGCGCTCGATGTTTCAGAAGGCAACCCGCGCCCCGAGTGTTTTCGAGCTGTTCCAGGCGGGCGATCGCGTTTTCGTCAACTTCAGCGATCCCTGTGCAAGAGTCACACCGACCGGCGCTGCCCGCCCGGCGCCGAGCGACGCGGTCGCAGCGATCTGCATTCTCCAGGGCGCGCCCGATCCCCGGCTCGACCCCACGTTCACCCAGATCAACCTGACCATCGACGTCGATCAGATCGGCAATACCGACCTGGTCGAAGAATCGTCCGACACCTTCACGGTCGGGCTGGTGTACCAGCCACAATTCCTGCAACGCGCGACCCTGAGTCTGGACTACTTCTCGATCGAGGTGAACGACTTCATCGGCAGGGCGTTCGGTGGCGTCAACGGCATCATCAACGCCTGTTTCGCGAGTGGCGTAACGACCATCGCGGAGTATGACGCTCACCCTGCGTGCTCGCAGTTGCGCCGGGACAGCGCTGCGACCCTGCTAGGCCTCGAGCCGTTCGCGAACTCGGGAACACTGAAGACGACGGGACTGGACCTCGGCATGCAGTTCGGCTTCGACCTCGAGCGCCTGGGCAAGCTCGACTTCAATCTGAGCGCCACTTACACGGACCAATACGACTTCAACGGGACCGACTTCATCGGACTCACGAGCCAGAACTTCGGAACGCTGCCGGAGCTGCGCGCCTTCGGCCGCACTACGTGGACGGTCGGCGACGCGACGATGTCGCTGGCCTGGCAGCGTATCGGCGAGGGCACGGAGGAAATCAGCCGACAGGAAATCCCGAGCGTGGACTACTTCGATCTCGCCGGCCGATATGCGTTTGGTGAGAAATCCGAGCTGTACATCGGAGTGAACAACGTCCTCGACGAGGAACCGCCGCTCATTCGCAATCAGCTCAACAACACCGATGTGCACACGTATGAGCTGCTCGGCCGCTTTTTCTACGCGGGCCTCGCAGTACGACTCTAGCGAGACGAGCCTCGGGACTGCGCCGAGAGCTGGGATCCGGCTCTCGACGCTGCGGAATTGGCGGATTCCGGTGTCGCAGTGTCGCAAGTAGCCCGCCCCGCTTCCTCTATGATCGACAGGAATGCGCACCGCTGCCGTTGATACCCCGCGCTCTGCGCTCTCGCCGCCGATCCTGGCGTGCCTGTTCGCGACTTGGATCATCTGGGGGTCGACCTACCTCGGCATCAAGTTCGCACTGGCCAGTTTTCCGCCGTTCTTCCAGGGCGGCTCGCGCTTCCTGATTGCCGGCTCGCTGCTGCTTCTCTGGGTCGCGTGGCGGCGCAAGCAGATGCCGACGCTGGTTCAATGGCGCAACGGCCTGGTCGTCGGCGCGATCATGCTGGGATCGAACATGGGCGGCGTCGTGTACGCCGAACAGACGGTTGCCTCCGGCCTGGTCGTCTCGTTCATCGCCGTCGTGCCTGCGCTCGTCACGATCTTCAGCCTGCCGTTCGGCGTGCGCCCGACGCGCCTCGAGATTGCGGGCATTGCGCTCGGCATCGTCGGCGTGCTGCTGCTGGTGCAGGGCGCGGCCTTCACCGCTTCTCCGGCGGGCGTGATCGCGATGATCATTGCCGCGATCGGCTTTGCCGTCGGTGCGGTGCTCAGTCAGCACGTCCTGCGGCTGGCGCCTGGCTTCGGCGGATACGCCACCCAGATGCTGGGCGCTGGCGTGGTGCTCATGGCGCTTTCTTTCCTCGCCGGCGAACGCTTCAGCTGGCCTCCCCAGGCGGGCGCCGCAGTCGCCTGGGTCTACCTGGTCATCTTTGGTTCTCTCATCGCGTTCACTGCCTACATGTTCCTGCTTGGGAATACGCGTCCGGCGCTGGCGACCAGCAGCAGCTTCGTGAATCCCGTCGTTGGCGTGCTGCTCGGGGTGTCATTGGGCGGAGAGACGGTGACCTCGCACGAATGGCTGGCCATCGGGATCATCACCTTCGGCGTGACAGTGCTGATCCTTGGAAGACGCTGATCCTCGGAAGACGTTGATCCGACGAACACGCACCTCGCGCAGGCACCGGGTGCGCACGCCGGCACGACGAACCGTTCACGGCGGGTTCTGCGGCAGAAGTGTCGTAAATCACTGCGCCGCACTCGCTAACATCCTCGTTCCGCCGCAACGGCAACGCGACTGCGAGAGGCCGGGAATGAAGAGTGCGCGAGTGAAAGCCCTGGCTCTGTTGCTGACGGCCACGCTGATTGCCACCGCGCCGATCTCCACGCACGCGGTCGCGGTCGCGGCCGCGGCCGCGGCTGCCGCGCCGCACGTGCCTGCCGACGACAACGCGCGCGCCGCGCGCATGGTCGCGGAGCTCGGGCTGATCGAAGCGCCTGCACCGATTCGCGAGGCGCCACAGTGGCGCAAGCCGCGGCGTGTGATCGTCCGCGAGGCCACACCCGATCGCCTAGCCTGGCTCCGGCAAGTCGCGCCCGGCGTCGAGCTCGTCACGGCCTCGAGTCCGGCGCAAGCGGCCGCCCTCGCGAAGGACGCGGATGCGGTGATTGGCTACTGCAGCGCTGAGATTCTCGACGCCGGCGGAGACATTCGCTGGATCCAGTGGTACTTCGCGGGAATCGAGGGCTGCCTGGCCTCGCTTGGCGATCGCAGCGGCCGGATCCTGATCACCAACATGCAGAAGGTGGCCGGCCCCGTGATGGCCGAGCACGTCATGGCCATGACCCTCGCCTTCGCCCGCGGCCTGCACACCTACGTGAAAGCCCAGAATCAGGGCGAGTGGCGACCGGACCTCGTGCCGCCCGAGCAGGCGTTCTCGCTGTCCGGCAAGACGCTATTCGTTGCGGGACTCGGTGGCATCGGCACCGAGGTGGCACGACGCGCGAATGCGCTTGGCATGCGCGTCATCGGCACGCGAGCGTCGGATCGGCCTGCCCCTCCCTTCGTGAGCCGCGTGGGACCGCCCGGCGAGACGATCGCCATGGCACGCGAGGCCGACGTCATCGTGAACGCGCTGCCACTGACGGAGGAGACTCGAGGCCTCTTCAATGCACAAGTATTCGCTCGGATGAAGCCTGCCGCCTATTTCATCAATGTGGGCCGTGGCGCCACTGTCGTGACTGCCGACCTGGTGGAGGCGCTGCAGAACAAGAGGATTGCGGGCGCAGGTCTCGATGTGACAGAGCCAGAGCCTCTGCCCGCGGGGCATCCGTTGTGGAAGATGACGAACGTGATCATCACGCCGCATGTGTCATCGGTTGCAGACGTCGATCTGGAGAGCCGATGGCTGCTGATGCGCGAGAATCTGCGCCGCTACGTCGCCGGCGAGAAGATGCTTTCGGTCGTCGATCCGACGCGTGGATATTGACGCCCAGCGTCGAGAGAAGACGCAGAGACGACACGAATGAAGTTCTTCATCCTGACGATGGTGTTCCTGATGACCTCGCTCACCGTGCAAGCAGAATCTGTTGATTTCGATTCGAAGCTCAAGGAACTGGGCATCGGGCTGCCGGCGGCATCCGCACCTGCGGCGAACTACGTCAAGGCCGTGCAGGTCGGCAACGTACTCTACCTTTCCGGTCACGCGGCCGTATCCGGATACCGCGGCAAGTTGGGAAAGGACATGACAACCGACGAGGGATACAAGGCGGCGCGGTCCACCGCCGTGTCCGTCATCGCGACACTCAAACAGGAGCTTGGCGATCTCAACCGCGTGAAGCGGATCGTCAAGGTGATGGGCATGGTCAATAGCACTCCGGAATACACGGAACAGCACCTCGTCATGAATGGCTTTTCCGACCTCATCGTCGAGGTGTTCGGCGACAAGGGAAAGCACGCACGCTCGGCTGTGGGGATGGGTGCGTTGCCACTCAACTTTGCAGTGGAAATCGACCTGATCGTCGAGGTGGACTGACGCAACGCCACGAATGGAGCGAACAGAGCGCATCGGAATCGCCGCAGGCCTGGCGTCAAGCGCGATCGGCGGGATGGCGGCCGCCGTCACCCGGTTTGCCGTTGCCACCATCGATCCCGTGCTGGTGTCGGCGTTCCGCTTCGGCATCGGTTGTCTGTTGCTGCTGCTCTTGGCTCTGGCCACGTGCGTGCGCTGGCCTCGCGCGAGCGACCTCGCAGCAACCATCGCGCTGGGGGCGATGTTCTACGGCGTGTTCTTCGTGGCCTACGCACGGGCGCTGACGCTCACGACGGCAGCACGTGGTTCCCTGGGCGTGGCCGTGCTACCCGTGCTGACGATGTTGGTTGCAGCGGCGCTCCGCCGCGAGCGTCTCACGTCACGCAAAACGGCTGGCGTTCTGGTGGCCCTGGGCGGCGTCGCGATTTCGCTGGCGACTGATCTGCGCAACGCCCCGGTCGGCGCCTGGAAAGGCGACGCGATGATGATCGCCGCCATGCTGTCGATGTCGCTGTACACAATCTACTCGCGTCCACTCATGGCTCGCTCGAGCGCGCTGGGCTACGCTGCTGTCGGGATGGCTGCCGGTGCGACTCTCAACCTGATGGTCGCTTTGGCGGGCAGCGGCTGGACGGATGTGCGGACGATGGAGTCGTCGCAATGGGCGGCGGCCCTGTTCCTGGGAGTCATGCCCGGCGCCATCGGGTTCTTTCTCTGGGTCTACGCGGTCGAACGAACGACGCCGACGCGCGTCGCAGCGACGATCACGGTCAGTCCGATCTTCGCCGGTGCGCTGGCCGCGCTCCTGGTGGCGGAGCCGTTCGGCTTCGGCCTGGCGCTGGGCGCGATCGCGGTGGGCGCCGGGATCTGGATCGCATCGACCGAAACGCAAGCCGCGAAGACGATCCGGCAGAGGGGCTGATGCCGTGTTCGAGCCGGTGTTCTTTCGTCGCGTGATGCCGGCGCGACATGCAGATTTCGTGTGAATCGGGGCTGGAAATAGCAGCAGAACGACTTGTGCCGTTTCTCTCTGCGCGAGACGCTTGGGTTGCCGCGATGCTCAGACGCCAACGTCCCAACGTGTGTTTCCCCCAATTGAGCGCTGGCATCGCTGCTCTCGTCGTCGTGCTGGCCGGCGGTCTCGGGTCCACCTCAGCGGCCGCCGGTCAGCCGGCGCGCCTGCCGTATCTCGTCGAACGCAACGTCCGCATCCCGATGCGCGACGGCATTTCCCTCTCGGCGGTTGTCTATCGCCCGGCCGAAGAGCAGCACCCTGCCGAAGAGCAGCACCCTGCCGAAGAGCAGCACCCTGCCGAAGAGCAGCACCCTGCCGACGAGGAGCGCTCTGCCGAGGAGAAGCAGCAGGTTCCTGTCATCGCGACGCTGACGGCGTACAACGCCGATCGGTTTCACGACGTCGGAAGCTACTTCGCACAGCACGGCTACGCCTTCGCCAGCATCGACATCCGGGGCCGCGGCGACTCGCAGGGCGTGCTCGATCCCTGGATGTCCGACGGGCGCGATCTGCACGATGCGCTCGAGTGGCTGGCGCATCGCCGCTACAGCAACGGCAAGACTGCGACGTGGGGCGGCTCGTATGGCGGGAAAAATCAGTGGGCTGCCGCCGGGCTCCGGCCACCGTCGTTGCGCACCATCGCGCCCGCAGCGGCGGGCTTCGTCGGCTACGACATGGGCATGCGGCGAAACATTCCGTTCTCGTTCATGCAGCGCTGGCTGGCGATGGTGAGCGGAAAGGTTGCGAACCGGAAACTGTATGAAGACCTGGGCTACTGGAATGCGTTGTACGCCGAGGTGAGCAGCGGCCGCGTGTCCTGGCGGAATTTCGACGCGCTCGCGGGCGCGCGCAGCGAGATCTGGCAACGGTGGATCGATCATCCCGAGCTCGATGCGTTCTGGGACGCCGCGAGTCCGGCCGACGCTCAGTTCGCGCAGATCGACCTGCCCATTCTTTCGATCACCGGTCTCTACGACGATGCGCAGCACGGCACGTTGGAGTTTCATCGCCGACACTTGCAGAGCGCGGGCTCGACCGCGACTCAGAACGTAGGTCCGACCGCGACTCAGAATGCGGCACCGACCGCGCGGAGCCGGCACTATCTGATCATCGGTCCCTGGGACCACGGCGGCACGCGCGCACCGAAGGTGAGCCTGGGCGGGCTGGAGTTTGGCGCGAACAGTGTGCTGAATATGCTCGCGCTGCATGTTGATTGGTACGACTGGGTGCTCAAAGGCGGCGACCGCCCGAAAATCCTGGCGGATGCGGTCACGTACTATGTCGCCGGTTCCAACAGATGGCGGTCTGCACGCACCCTCGGCGCAGCGACCGAGCGCACCGAGCAGCTTCTCCTGTCTTCGCAGAACACGGCTCTGTCGCAGAATACCGCTTCGCGCCACATCGCGGACTCGCTTGCAAACACCGGGCGGCTGGTCACTCGCCTCGATGCTTCTGAGGAACCCGATTCGTATGTTTACGATCCCGCCCTGCCCGCTCACAACGAAGGCGTCGAGGGTGAAGCCGCAGTCAGCAACGACTACCTGACCGACGACCGCTCCGTGACCCGACTGCGTGGCGACGGACTCGTCTATGAAAGCGCACGATATGCCAGCGGATTGGAATTCGTCGGCAGGCCGAGCGTGACCCTGCACGTTTCCATGGACGTCCTGGACACGGACATACGAGTACAACTGTTCGAAGTGCTCGCGAATGGTTCGCCCATCTTCCTGGGACAGGACTTCATGCGGGCGCGCTATCGCAGGGACGCGCGCAAGGCCACGCTGGTGACTCCGGGGGTTGTCGAGGAGTACCGCTTCGATCAGTTTCCGTTCATGGCTCGCACGCTTCAGCCAGGCAGCAAGATCCGCCTGGCCATCTCGCCTTTGGGTGCCAGCATCCACCAGCAGCGCAACCGTAATTCCGGCGGAGTCGTCGCTGACGAAACCGCGAAGGACAATCGGGTGGCGAACGTGACCGTGTGGTTGGGCCCGGGCTTCAGCGCCGTCACTATTCCCATCGGAGTCCCATGAGCCGTCCAGCTTCCCTGCGCAACGTCCTCGCGCGCTTCTCGCTCTGCTCGGCCGCACTACTGGTATCAACCGCTTTGCTGGTGCCAGCCGCCTTGCTGGTATCTACGCCGGCGCTGGGCGCAGACCCGCTTGCGATTCGAGAGATCGGCAGCTTCTACGTCGGCGGCAAGGAAATCCGGCTGGACGGCAAGAGCCGCGACCGGGTGCGCAGAGAAGGATTGGCCAAGGAAGCCGTGCAGCCGAAGGGCGACTTCGTGTATGGCCAGGTCTACGTGCACTTCGTTCTGCTCGAACGACCGACCGCACGGTATCCCCTCGTTCTCTGGCACGGCGGTTCTCTCACCGGCGTCACCTACGAGAGCACACCGGACGGCAGAGAGGGCTGGCAGATGAATTTTCTTCGCGCGGGTCATTCCGTCTACACGACGGATGCCTGGCAGACGGGTCGGGCGCACTGGGCGAGATTTCCAGAGATCAGTCCGGAGGAGCCGGTGTTCCGGGACGCCGCGTTCCTCTGGGAGATCTTTCGTATCGGCGCGCCAGGTTCTTTCGCGACCGCACGTGACGCGAGGAAAGCCTATTCAGACACGCGCTTTCCTACCGCGGCGTTCGATCAGTTCGCGCGCCAGGCGGCACCGCGGTTCCGACTGGATTCAGAGCTGACCTCGTCCGCCTACGACCAGCTGCTGCAACGCGTGTGCCCCTGTGTCTTGCTGACCCACAGCGCGAGCGGCCCCACCGGTTATGAAGCGTTACAGAAGCGTCCCGACCTGATCCGTGGACTCATTTCCATCGAGCCGTCAGGCGGCATCGAGGTGACCGAAGAAACGGCAGCCCGCATCGCGCACGTTCCACAGCTCATCGTGTGGGGCGATCACCTCGAAGACGCGGGAGTGCGAGAGACGTGGGAACCTCTCTACCGCTCGGCACACGAGTACGCTGAAGGTCTCGAGCGCGCGGGAGGATCGGTGGAATGGCTCGACCTGCGCAGGCAGGGCGTGAAGGGCAACTCGCACCTACTCATGATGGATGCGAATTCGGCAGAGATCGCGCGCCTCATCGACACGTGGATCCGCAAGAACGTTCGATGACGGGGATCGAGGGTCAACGATTCGCGACGCGACGACCGCTCACCGCCAGGACATCAGGTCGAAGTCAAACCTAGGTGAAGCGTTGCGCCGCTGCGTCGCTAACGCTCGGTAGGACCTGCTGCCTTGGACGTATCGGCACATGACTCTGCCACCTCCGCAACTCGCTGGCATGCGCGATGCTCCTGGGGATCGTCGGCGCAATGGCTTACTTCCACGTCAACGCCTTGATAGTGCGCCATCCGCAGCGCAACCTGCGAACCCGCTGCTAGTTCCACGATCAGCTTTGATGGCGAGCCCCATCGCACCCTTGGCCAAAGGTGCCTGCGACTCGGTGTGCTCATGGCGATCACTGCCTGCGTACGCGACGGGTTGTCTGGGAATGCCAGGTCCACCACGATTGCGTCGGACGAGGTCATGCCAAGATCGCATACCTCCTCATACATGACGGCTGCCCACAATCCATCGGGAGATGTCACGGTCGTCTTGTGCAACTGCTCACACCTTCGCTCGTTCTCAGCATGAACCGGCGAGGGGGTTGCCGAGAGCAGCAATGCTGCAGTCAAGACTGGAACGTGCGGCGCTCGTCTGCCCGTGCGTCGGCGGGACACGAGTGCCCAGGTGGTTTCAAACATGGTCATCCTCCAGCTGCGCGCGTTACCTTTTCGATCAGCCCACCGACGTAGATGGTCGTGTCCGCCGTGCCGGCGTCGCTGGCCACCTGTTTCACGTTGGCAGTCGCTGCGCCTTCTCGAACTCGGCAAACACGTAGTTGCCGGCGCTGTCCCGCCTTCGCGGCGTGGTCCGAGATTTGCGCGTCAGATCTGTGGCCGTCCATCGAAGCGTGACCGCCAACGCTTCTTCCAATGCGGGCAAGATATCTTCCGCTTGCAAACCCTCGATTGATACTGGCGCTCGTGACGCCGCTGAACGCTCACACTTTTCTTGATCATCAATCCACCAGTGCGATGCAATGGCCGCCCTAAACGAGGTCTCCACGGCTGGGCTCGCGTGGATCTGTACCATGCCGAAACCGCCTCTCGGATGCAGGAAATGAAAGCTCCACATGGGTTGATTCTGATAGTACTTGCGCACGAGCATGGAATGACGCGATGCAAATGCTAATAGCACGGACGTCAGTCTTTCGAAGCACGCCGCTACGCCCCCATCGGGCGGCGATCCGTCGATCTTGGGAATGTGGGCGTAGGTCGGCATCAGCACTCCGGCATGGCCTCGGGCTGCGACACACTACCCGGCGGTGTACCCTCAGGAAACCTGAGTTCGCTAGGCACATGAATTTGGTAGCGCGCGTCGGGAGGACTGTCGAATGCATCCTTCGGAGGCAGTCCGTAGAGCTGTTGAGCTTCCGCTGCGTTCCATGTTGTAGTAGATGCTGTCTGGTCGCTCACCACTTAGAAAGCGATCAAGCCTTCTCTTGAAATCCGGACCGATATCGATCACTTGACGCCCGGAGTTTCGCGCCGCCTACCCGAGAACACTCCTTCGAGCCGCCGCTGCCCCTCGCGGCAAGACATCAGCCATTCGGAAGTCCTTCCCGATGCAAGCGAATCGAATTGTAAGCTCCGCATTTCGGACATCGCATGTGTCGCTCAATAATTTCAGGGTGTTCACGCGGAGACTCGTCGGTCACCACGAGTTCGGCATCTTGGTTCTTCGGACACAACACCTTTGCCTTGGGATTCCCTGCGAGAATCTTTCCGGCTTCGATCCAGCGATGGCTCTCCGTTGTCATAGGCCCAACGCTGCAGCTGCTCGTTCCGCGAACCCAGCCGCTGCAGCTGTCTCCTGCGTAGCGAGAGCGCCCGAAACGCCGCCGGCAGCTCCGCTGTGAGATAACCGATAGAGTTCGTGCAAAACAGTTCGCCCGAATTCCCCGCCCGATGAAAAGGCACCTCGCCCAATCACGAAACCGTTTTCCCCAAACAATGTCATGCCCGAAGCTGAGAGACCAGGCTCATAGGACATGTGGCTACCACGGTTGCTTCTCTTGCGACGTCTCCGGTATTGACGAGCGTTGGTGCTCAGTATCACGAAGAGTCCGACGTCCTAGAACAACAAGGAGGAACAGACCAAGACTTGTCATTGCGACTGAAATTCGGTCGGTTAGCTGCGCCTCATTCACCAATCTGACGGCACGAGACGATTCCGCGACCGAACGTCCTGCTTCAATTTCCGCGGCAAGCACCTGGCGCGCGCGAGCATCGAAGGATATCGAGAGCAGAGCGCATTGCATCCCCAACAGAACTACCGCCAAAGCAACGCGCAACCACGCAGCTTTCCCCCACAAGGCGACGGCTCCCGATACACCGACCAGGATCGCCAACACAACCTGAGTATTCGTCATGGCGGGCTTCCCTCCTAATTGCTACGGCCAGGATCTGTCTAGCCACCCCGAATGTGAAGCTTTCTTGGCTGGAAGACGCGGGCACCTACCATCCACCTGCTTTCGCAGATCCCATCGGCTGCGGCTACGCGCTTCTACGTGCGACGGTGGATAGCATCCAGTACAGCACGGCTACAACCAAGGAGGGGAAGACGAGTAGCCCTATGCCGAGTAGCGTCGAGGATTGCCTGGACTGCCAAACCCAATTCCAAAGGACGATGAGGTTGAGCACATATGCTGCGACCGTCGGAAGTCTTGCTGCTCCGAACGCCCGGGCCGCAAGGACGAAGGCCAACAGCGCGACCTGTACCAATGCTGCCCCAGAAATCCAATAGATGACGATCGGATCGCCGCTAGCATGTGCTCCTGTCGCGTACAAAAGGAGAACGCACGCGCACAGCGCATGACCCTTAGCTCTCGGTAGCATCGCTTCTCCCTCAATCATTGCCGAGGATGAATAGATTGCCTTCCGGCGATTGCCTCTGCTGAACCATCTCCAGCGCGCGCGGTCGGGGCCATAGAAGAAGTGACTGGTGTTGGACGTACCGGAGTTGATCCGCTTGGGCAGATTGTAGGAGTACCACTCGACAGCACTCCCGTTGCGCGTCGTCACGTTGCCGTTGGCGTCGTATGCAAACGGGTTCGAGCCGGCGCAGTCGCGGCATGCCAGGCACATCGAAGTAGCGCGCACCAAGCGTTTGTGCAACGGAGACGTACCCGTCAGAGGCGTGGCCAATAGGGACAACACCCCTGGCGATAATAGTTGCTCCCTTGCGGCAAATGTACAGTCAGTTGTCGAGCACCGAAGCAGAAGGGTACAACGACGACATCGGAAAGGAGGAAGCTTGCCGTAACGGAGGACGACGCATCGGAGCGTCCCGTTGGAAGCCTGTAACGCGCTGCCGCCCTTGAGGCAAGTAACTACACCGCAGACCACACTTTTCGAAAATCCAAGCCCACCAGATTTGCCGCCGAGGCGGCGTCGACGAATCCCTGGCTGACGTACGTTGGGCTCGCTCTAAAGGGCAAACGAAACATATCGAGTCCACGAATGACGGCTTCTCTGAAGTGAGGACGAGTTACCCGCATTACGCGGTTTGAACTCGGAAATCTAACGACGGAGGATCGCTCTTCATCCAAAGCATCCACGACGCGCAAAACGTTTAGTACGAATAATTCCGCTTCATCGTCCGTTTCGAGGGGCAACAACTCCGCGCATTGCTCAATCGTGTGGCCAAGCGCCTTGACGGCTCTTTGCCGCAGTACCAATGCGTGACTCCCGAGCCATGGGAAATCAGATTCGCGAAATTCCTGCCGATCGTCGGCGCGAACTCGTCGAACGCGAACAGGTTTCCAGGTGCTAGCGCGGGATCCACCATCAAACGAAAGGAAGATCTCGTAGTCCCGCTCGTCGAGGGTGCTAATCCATTCATACTCAGTCCGCACCAATGGCTCGTAGATCACGTTACAACCCTTCGCCCAACAGTGCTTGACGAATTGCGCCAAGTGCTTCTAGTGCTTCTGCACGCGTTGTCGCCGCACCAAGCATTTGATTCACAGCCTGATAGTACGCGCTCGTGTGAAGCGTGGAATGGACTGCGGCACTAAGCGGATTCGCCGATACGCGACTTGCTGGCAAAAACACTCCACTGACTGCCTCGTTCATTCCGATGCCGAAGCGGTGTAGGACTGCTCGCGTCTGAGCTGCAGCAGCTGCTTCCCCAGCGACGATGTGATGCGCGGCGGCACCAGCTGGTCTCGCCATTCCCGCAGCTTCTAACGCCGCGCCAAGCGCGCGCGAAGAGGGGTGCTATTGCCCTTGCCGCAAGTTATCACGGGTCCGAGGCCACAATCGCTGCCATCTCTTTATCAAAAGTGGCGTGAGCATTTGAATCACTGTCGAAATAGCGGTCCCAGTAACCAGGCTCGTTCCAAGCTTCGGTCGTAAGCTCGAAAGCGCCCTGGTTATTCCAGGTCGCTATCCAACGCCCTGAAAGCTTGGAACTGACGATTTCAAATTGCTCCAGCGGGAAAAGTCCGACACCGGGCTGCGAATCGGCCAGGAGTCGCAGCGTCCATCTCCCCTGTGCATCAAGGATCACAGAGAGCACGTGGTAGATCTTGCCGACTGTTAGCCAAGATGACCGCGTTTGCGGGTTTCCCAACGTATCAATGAGTTTCGTGCACCGAGCCTTCATTGTCAGAGACCTGTGTTGAATACGACTTTATAGTCCAGACCATACAAGACTTCGCCAGTCTTCGGATTCATGTAAAAGTGAACTTGGAACGGACCTGATGGACTGGCGAAAGTCTCCGTAGCATATTTCCCAAAGCCGCTTGGTATGGCGGGATTGCCCATCGTTCCGGGCGCAATGATCTGCCGCGCGCCAGAGATCGCGCCTTGACTTAGCTGACCACCCTGGGTGAATGCGGAGCGCGCCGATTCACGACTAAGTTGCTCGGCAAGCTTGACCGCCACCGAGAAGCGTCGATTCCGGCCTCGCCAATCGATAGACTGATTGCTCAACACTGCTGCGATCAGGGCATGATTGTCTGTATCGTCCAATTGCATTGTCGGCAGGGTTCACGTCCGTTCGCAGGTTGGACATTGTGTTTGGCTGACTAGCCATCTCAACCAGGGATCCAGTTTTTGCTCCCGTGTTGCCAACCAAACCCATCGAGCGCCACACGCCGGACAGCGAATTGTTATGCAAGCAAGAGAAAATCCCAGGACCGCCATCAGCATGCCTCCGAACACGAGTCCAAGTGCGATTGTCGCCTGACCGCCGGACATCATCAGGAGTCCTGCAAACATCGTAAGGCCGCCCAACAATATCGACATTGAGCTCAGCACGGCCTTCCACCACTGACCAGTTCTCTTGAGTACAGAACCATCGAACATCAGGTGTCCTTCCTCGTGGGTGCCGAATCCTGCGATTCTGCTGTGTTACGGCGCATCCTCAACAACAGGAACAGGTCGCTACCAGCTGGTGTCGTCAGTATTAAGAGAGCGATAGCCAGGGCCCTTGCCCACAGCGGCCAATATTCGAGGTGAAGCGATGTCCACAAGAGTGCGCCAATCCAGGTGCCCGTAAAACCCCAGGCGAATACCGCGTACCAGATTGACGGACGCTCGGCCTGGTCCTTTGGATTACTCGACATAGTTACCAACCGCAGGCCAGTTCGTCCGGAAGCGTATCCGGACCGAAGGCCCCGAACATGGCGTCCGCGACCGAGTCGCGGACAGTGCTTCCCGATCCGGTTGGGATAGCCGCAATCAAGGACCCAACCAGGGCTCCAGTCTCGAAGGACGCTCCTGTCATTGCAAAGTTGAGAGCGCCGGAGGTGCCAACAAGGATTCCAGACTCAAACGCAGAGAAAACCGCTGGTGCTACCCGAATTGGCGAGAATCCCGAGAACACCCATCGGCCGAACGTTGCGGTCGGAGCACCGAGCCAAGCCTGCGAGGTCGCGCCCCCGGTCCCCCCTTGCGGCCGCTCCCGGCGGCGCGCCTCACCGGCCTGGGCCACAACAGGCCACAAGAGCCGCCGCGAGCCTATCTGCATCGCCCGAGAACGACACAGGACGTCACGTCCGGTCCAGTTAGGTTCTCGCTCGTTTTTGCCGGCGCAAGATCCGCTGAACTTCCTTGTGCAGCGCCGGATCGCCACCGAGATCCATCAGTGCCTTTCGGGCTTGCGGTAGGCGTGATCGTTCCAGCGCGTTCAGGAGAAGAAGCCGGCTCTCGCCATGTTGGGTATTGCCTGCAAGGGCGATTAGTTCATCGAGAGCTTCGTCGTCGGCGACGTTGGCAATCGCGACGGCCAGCCCATCCTTTGCCCGCCCAGGGTGTTCTTGCCGATAGAGCTTCACGAGTATCGGCCAAGCAAACTTCGCTCCAGGGACTGCCATGGCGCGCCCAATGCCCTCGCGAACCGCATCGGGATAGGCCCGTTGCAGATGGTCGAGCAGGATTGGAAGGGACTGGGTGTACGTATTGATTGAGTTCACCAAGTCCCACACCGAAGCGATCGGCACGCCTGCTTTTCGCAGCTCTTCGACCAGCGGGGCCTCGGCACGCGCATCCGCTTCCTCAGCTAGCCGTCGCTCTTCCTCGCGCTGCCGCCGTCGATCAACAAAGGCCGGGTCCTTTTCGAACTCGGCGATCGCCTCGGCGGCCGTTTTCCTTTTCCGCTTCTTCATAGGCCTGGGATATACCGGAGGTTGATTTGGCCTGCGTTTATCGCGCCGAGCAGTGGGCCGGAGAGCTGCGTATTTGGTCGAACATAAAGGTCAAATTGTCGACCTGTTTGCTGAGCAAATGCGGCGAAGTCTCGAAGCTGCTGTGTGTAACTGAGCGAACCGACGTTTTTCACCTCACTCAGCGCTCTTGCCGTCAGGCCATCGGGGATTCTGGTGACTCCATTGACCGTGATACGCGTTGCCCGGCCGATGTCCACGGCCGCACGGACCGCAGCTTCACCTGCTTGACCAACTCGAACCGCGGCGGCTCCACCCCTTGCGGCATTACCTCAATTCGAGAGCACACGGGCAGCCGCCGCTTCCGCGCTTCGCCTCACGCCTTCGTTTGGGTCATTCCGCAGCTTCGCCAGCAGGCGTCGTGCCGCATCGTCCTGCCAATTCAACGCAGGGAACAACGCGCCAAAGGCGTGGAAGCGAACAGCAGCTGATTCATGATCGACCAACCCACGCAGCCGAGAAATAAATGGGTCACTGTTGTAGAGGGTTAGCGGCAGCTCCCCTAGGATCCAAGCGCCAATCGATACGAGCTCGGCGTCTATCGATTCTAGAAGTGTAAGTATTTCGAGGACGTTCCGCCCTCCGCGAAACTGATCTGCAATGCTGTTGAGGCGCTCGCCGCTGGCCTCTGCCTCGTGAACTATCTCGCGAACTTCCTGCTCGATCACGATCATCTCCCAAGGGCCTTCTCTAACGAACTGAGAAATGACTCTTCTGCGGTAATTCTCTGTGCATGGGCTAGACGTTGCGTCGCTGACCCGCCTCCAAGCGCGTCGAACGCGCTAAGTTCAGCTTTTCGGCTCGCAATGCTTGTCCTGTAGTCAGCGATCGCATCCTCTATCTGCCCTCTCGACCAGTTCCGAGGCACCCCTTTCGTGGGAATCGCATCGCCAATCTTAGGACCAAAGGGAGAACCCTTCAGACTTGGCACCGGAATTTTTGATCCCGCCCTTGCGGCAACAGGCTCACGCCAGACACTTCTCTACCGCGTTACGACGCAAGCCTCCCGCCAAGGTTGTCAGCGCTAAATCCTAGTGCCTCTACCTCTTCAGACACCATCTTCAGAAAGACTTCATCAGGCATCCCTGTTTGCGAAGCTAATTTCTCTTGCAGCTGCCTGACGACACGACGAATTAGCTCGTTAAATCGGCGCATTCGGCTTGGATCATCGAGACCGTCGCCTCCCACTGTGTATGTATCACGGGCCATTGTGGTCAGCTCGTACAGGAGTTTCACAAGCCAATGCATGCAGCGCTCCTTGTCAAATCGCAAGAACTGTTCTGCTGCCGCTTGCCAACCAATGGATGTCATGGATAGGGCACTCGAGGTAGTGAATTGATATCAAACCCGCGTTCCTCTAGAACCAGGATTCTCGTGTTGCCTTCGAATATCCGTCCGTCGGCGCTTACCTTCAGCGGATTCGACGAACCAGGCCTGAGCGACTTCACAATGTCGTCAGTCGACATTTTGCGAATCGCATCGTAGTCATATCTCGCCGAGCCCTTGGTCAAGGTTTCGACCGAGTGTATCCGCTGGAGCTTAGGCAACGCCTGTGTTGTTGCCTTTGCGGCGGCTTTGCCGAACTGTATCCCGAAGCCACCCAGCACCCACTTGCCTGTCCTAAGCGAAGGAATCCAGCCAATCGCCGCCCAAGCCCTTTCGCGGTCCCGCGCGTACGTCGCTTCGCGCTCCTCCGCGAACGCCTGGCGTGCGGCCTCGTGTCGCGCAAACATCTCCTCTTCGTCACGGATCAATTGTGCCGTTTCAGCATCCTCCGCGTCGATTCGTTTACCCCATTCTGCAAGCGTCGGCCGGCTCGAAGCGCAGCCGCCCGACACAGGTTGCCCGCCCGATCCTGAGGGAGGACCAGCAATGCAGCCAGAAGTATCCGCTGGCGACGGCGGTGTCGGTTGAGGCTGGGCCGGCGGCGTTGTCGGCGTTGTCGGCGGCGGATTGTTGCCGACGCCGTTGCCGGACATCTGCGATTCGCGATTGGGCTGCTGAACGCGCGGCCATGCATCGCCGATGGGGTTGGTCGTCGTTTGGCATGGACCATCTATGCACAACCATACCCGCCGTAGCGAATCGAACCCACTCGGATCGGTGAAGCTCAAGGGGCTGTTGAAGACGTAGCTGTAGCGATTGAAGCTCTGCGTGAAGGCGGGCGACTGGATGAGGGGATCAGCGGACAGAAACCGGCCCACGAGTGGGTCGTAGACGCGCCCATTCATGTGGATGAGCCCGACGTTGTCGAGCATCTCGTGCGGCGTGAACCCGCGCCGGGTCGTGGCGGTGATCTGCGTCAGGTCTCCACTGGGCAGCGCGCCCGACCAGCCCGCCTCGTTCCTGCGCTTGCCGAACGCGTCGTAGGACAGGCGCACCTCGATCGCTCCGGCGGCGTTGGTCACCGAGTCCACGCTCCCGAGGTGATCGCGCGTCAGGTAGTGAATGGCGTTGGTAGCATCGTCCTTGCGCGTGTAGGCGGCGACCGGCCCTGACCCTCCGGCGATGTAGTGCTTCCACGAGGTGACGCCTGCGCGCGTCACCTTTTCGATCAGTCCACCGATGTAGATGGTCGTTTCCGCCGTGCCGGCGTAGCTGGCCACCTGTTTCCACCGCCCGCGGTTCGGAGCGTAGAAGAACTGACTGCTGTTCGAGCCGCTCGCGTTGATCGCATTCGGCAGGTTGTAGGAATACCAGCTGGTCGAACTGCCGTTGCGCGTCGTCACGTTGCCGTTGGCGTCGTATGCAAACGTGTTCGAGCCGGCCGCGGTCACGGCATGCTTCTTGGTCGCGTGATAGGTGTAGCTGCCGACGTCGGACTTGGAGGTGATGTTGCCGAGATAGTCGTAAGCCACGGTGAGGTTCGGCGCGCTATTGAGATCGGACGACACCAGGCGATGAAGATCGTCGTACTCGAACGTCTCGGTCAGATTCTGGCGATCGTCAGTTCGCTCCGTCAGGTTGCCGACGGCGTTCCACACGTATGTCAGGTCCTGGATGCTACCGTCGGCTCCCGGTCCCGTGACGATCGAATCGACCATGCCGGTGACCAGATCGAAGCCGCGAGCGGTCCGCAGCGCCGGGCCGAGATTCTCATCGACGATGTTGCCGCGCGGGTCGGTGCTGTTGGCCTGCCAGAACACCATGGTCGGCGCATTGAAGTCCTTCACGCGCAGCAGCTGGCCGTGCTGATAGTCGTATTGCACCTTCAGCCGATAGCTGGACGTGCTGGTCGGGTAAGTGAGGGTGTGCAGGCCGCCAATCGCGTTGTACGCGTAGTCGATCTGGTATGCGGCATCAGAATTGATCGTCGTCGTCTGTGGGCGCGCAGAGGCATCGTAGAGATAGCTCTCGGAGTAGCCGGGTCCAGAGACGGATGCCAGAGAGCCGATGTTCTTCGCCGCGGCGGACGTTCCCCACGTCCACGTGCTGGTGCCCTCAGCCTCCGTCCGCGACGTCAGCCTGCCGAGGCTGTCGTAGACGAACGTGGTTCCCTGTGTCTTGGCATCGGTCTGAGAAGTCACTTCTCCGAGCGCGTTCGGTGTAAAGGTCCAGCCGCCCAGGTCCATGTCGCTGTGCGCTGTCTTCATGCCGCGGATGTTGTACGTGATCGTCTGCAGCGTGTTGCTCTGGCTGTCCGTGACGCGCACGACGTTCCCGAACGCATCGACATCGAAGGTCTGGAAGTAGTCGTCGTCATCGATCGATCGGAGGAGGCCGCCCAAAGCGTTCACGACCCTCGTGTTTTCCTTGCCCAGCGCATCGACAGTGCGCGTGGTCAGCCCTTCGAAGTGATTTGCGCCGTTGACCGGCGTTGCATCCGAATCGGACTTGGGTCGCGACACCTGCACGGGACGATTGAGGACGTCGTAGCTGTATGTCGTCCAATACTGCGTACAGCCAGCCGACCAGCACGGCGCGCTTCGACGATGGATGCGTCCCAGCGCGTCGTACTCCTGTTCGGTACGGTTGTATGAGCCGCCCAGCATGCGCGTCGACATGGCGATCGGTCGCAGGAGCATGTCGACGTAGGTCCACAAGTCATTGATGTAGTCATCTGCGGTGTCGAGCTGCGTGGTCTTGACGATGAGCTTGTTGCTGGAGCTCAGGCAACCATCGACCGCGCAGTCGACGTAGCTCCACGTCGTCTCGGTGCCATCCGGACGATCCTCGCGCGCAAGCCGCGCGAATGCGTCGTGTTGCCAGGCCGTGACCAGCCCGTTCGGATCCGTCTGACTCGTCTTCGCGCCGATCTCGGCATCCCAGCCGAACTGAACCACCTGCGACAACGGGTTGGTGAGCGACGCCAGGAACCGCCCAGTCGTACCCCAGGCTCCGGTGTGTGTGCGCGTCGCCATCCCTATGCCCGTCACCGCAACCGAGTTGACGTTTCCCCACCCGTCGTAGCCGATGTCGCGCGTTACCTTCCACTGCGTACTCGCGGGCTCGATGATCTCCTGCTCGACACGGCACTGCGAGGTCCCGATGGTCCGACTCACCGTCCGGGTGCTCGGCGCGCCTCCGTACTGATTGTGCGAGTTGATGAACTGCGTTTCCTGGGGACGTCCGATGCACCAGTTGGCGCTGGTATCGTTGAGGAGCTGCGCGGTCGGATGGTATGTGCGTGCTTCGTACACGGCGCCGTTCTGCACGCCATTGGCCGTTACGTGTTCTTCAGTCGTCGTCGTCGAGTCGTACACCGTCCCGCTCGTGACATCGACGAGGTTGGTGGTCGTCGCAGTGGTCAAGTGGTCGCCGTCGAAGGAGGTGCCGACCGCCGCCTCATAGCGTTTGACCGCCTGGGTGGCAATGAACGGAAAGCGACGCTCCTGCGAGCCGGGTGCGTACGCGTGGTGGTTCCACGTGTTGTCCGTCTCCGCGATGAGCGCTCCACCTCCCTGCTTGATCTGCACGAGGTCCAGTGCGCCGATTGCCTGATACTGGGTCGGGTCCTGCAGGAACGTCTGTTCGGTGCGGACTCCGTTGCGGCCATCGGTCGCCTTGAACATCTTGAAGCCGAGGAATCCCCGGCCCTCCAGGTGATGCCGGGCTTCCGCGTAGCTGTAGGTCATCGAGAACGTCGCGCCGATGCCGTCGGTGGCTGTGTAGCTCGAGACAACATACAGCGGGCCCTGATAGTCCATGCTCGGAAACGCGGCCGTCGATCCTTTCGTGTAGGTGGGCCCACCGGCGGTGAGCCGCGCGTAGTTGAAATCCACGTAGTTGAGGAAGCCATCGGTGGCGCGATCCAGGAGGTCCGGATACACGCCTTCGTGCAGGCGAAAGCCGCCGCCGCTGATCAGGTCCGCGAGGCCGTCGCCGTTGACGTCCGCGGCTTTGCCGCTGACCAGAGCCGTGGTGAAACCCAGGCTCGTGAGGGTGCTCAGTGCGTTGCCGGTGGATCGCGCAACGAACCAGGTGCTCGACGAATCCTTCGCCACCACCAGGTCATCGAGGCCATCGCCATCGTGGTCGAGCAGCAGCGCGGAATTCTCGATCAGGCCGGTGTTCGGTGGCCCCGCGATGTTTGGCGTGAAGTAGCGGCCTCGAGACATCCGGTAGTAGTTGCTCGAGGCGGTGAAGAAGTAGACATCGCTGAGTCCGTCGCCATTCCCGTCGCCGACCATCGTGGGCAGGATGGTCGTGCCCAGGTTGCCGCCGATGGCGAGCGTCGCACCGTTGCCGTGGAATGTTCCTACATAGTTGAAAGCGCCGCCGCCCGGGCCCTCGTCGTATCGCATGTTGAGGAAGAAATCTTCGCGTCCGTCGCCATCGAAATCCCAGTTGCGTCGCACGCTGCGGAACTTGATCGAGAGGAGCCAGGAGAAGTCTCCGGTGATGCGGTCGAACCCCGGGGTCTGCCAGGCTGTCGTTTCGCCGCCGAATCCGCTTGGGCCGCGCAGGCGAATACCCATCTGCGTGTTGCTCGAGATGCGCAGCAGGTCGTCGCGTCCGTCACCATCCGCGTCCAGCGCCAGCACTTTGTTGGTGGTCCAGCCTGTGGACGGCGTGGTGGTCGTGACCAGCGTGAAGCCCGAGGCCACGCCGTTGGCTTGCAGCACGCACCAGGTCGTCCCGCCTCCGCTGCAGGGCACCAGGATGTCCATCAGGTTGTCGCCATTCCACTCGATGGCCTGCGCACCCGTGTAGTTCCAGTTGCTGATTGCCGTGGGAGTGGCAGCGCCGAATCCGGTGTCGGTGCCGAGCATGTAAGTCCACAGGCCGCCGCCCGAGGTTGTGCTCGAAGACCACACGACGTCGTCGCGGCCATCGCCACTGATATCGCCGATCAGCATCGGGGTGCCGATGCTCGTGCCCGTCGACGTCGCTCCGCCGGGCCAGCCCGATGTGCCATTGATCCACGTCAGATCCGTCGCCGGATAGCAATCGCTCGCGCGACACTCCTGGATCGTCTCGAGGCGAGTGCGGCCGCCCGCTCCACCCGGGGACTCGTACTCGAGTTGGTACGTTCTGACGGTTACCGGGGCAGCAGCCTGGTGAATGACATCGATGCGATCCAGCCGCTTGAACTCGTGGATCTTCCCTTCGATCGTGGTCGTGCCGAAGCGATAGCGGTAGACCGGGTCCGGGCGATTCAAGGTCTCGTATACGAACTCGACTTTGGTCGCCGGGGCCGTGCCGAGCGTCGTGTGGCCGGTGTAGAGAATCTGTGTCGGCCGATAGCTGCCGTTCGTGGTGTCCTCGGAGTAGACAAAGTCGATGTAGTTGCCGGCCCGATCGCGGATTCGGTTCAGCGCCCAGACTCGTGGCGTGGCGGTCGTCAGCGTTTCGATGCGCGAGTCGGCGGTCACGCCGTACTCATAGATCAGCCCATCCTTCGTGCGAACCTCCCACGACTGCGGGCCCGCACCGGTGAACCCCTGGGCGGTGATCCGCGCGAAGGTTTCGATTTCCGTGCGATACACCGTGCCTGCCGCGCCGTAGGAACCACTGCCGGCGACGTGGCGCAGGCGATTGCCGTCGAGGCAATACGCGTCGAGGATATGGAGCGAGGCGGGGCTGATCGCACCGTCCTGGGCGATCGTCTTGTTGCAACGACTGATCGCCGAGAACCCCGGTATGGACCACCCCACGCCCAACAAGCCATTGCCCTGGCGGTGATCGTATTGAAGCGAAACGCGTGGCGTCAGCCCGTTGGTGCCGGGTGGCAGCCAGATTGGAATTTCGTAGTTCGCGCTGCCGGACGCCGAGACGTTGGGAATGCCCTGCGTCACCCCAACGGCGCCCAGGGCGCCGGGAACGTTCGCCGACAGGCCGGCCAGCAGGATGATCGACGCGGCACGCAAGAGCCTGCGCACGCGAGCTGGAGAAATCGCATCCATGAGCTTTCCTCCCCGACTGAAGCCAGCTGGTTCTGCTACCCAGCCTGTTAGACGCATCAGCCGCCCAGTTTCTTTGGGGCCGTTGCGGACTCAGTTGTCGTGGAGCCTAGACGCGAGTTGTGTCAGTTTCAATGCGTCCGCACCTGGACGCTGAGATTTCCTGGAGAATCAACCCAGGTGCTCGGTGTGCGATACCTCGCGGTACGCGCGCTTTCAACGGATTGGAGAGGGATGGGGCGTGACGGAGCGGGCGTCCCGCCCGCTCCGTCATCTCGAGTTGCTGCGTCGCGCTTGCTGCGCCTACTGCGCCTACTGCGCCTACTGCGCTTGCCGTGCTACCAGATCCGCACGCGCTCCTCGGGCGCCAGGTAGAGCTTGTCGCCCGGCTTCACGCCGAACGCGGCGTACCAGGCGTCCATGTTGCGCACGACGCCATTCACGCGGAACAGCGAGGGGCTGTGCGGGTCGCTCATCACCTGGTTGCGCAGGCGCGCATCGCGCATCAGCGTGCGCCAGCCTTGCGCCCACGCGAGGAAGAAGCGCTGATCGCCGTTGAGGCCATCGAGCACAGGTGCCGGTTTGCCCTTCAGTGACAACTTGTACGCTTCGTAGGCGACGCTGAGTCCGCCGACGTCACCGATGTTCTCGCCGAGCGTGAGTCGGCCGTTGAGCTTGAGCCCCGGCAGCGCTTCGTAGCCGTCGTACTGCTCGGCCAGCTTGTCGCCGAGCTTCTTGAACGCGTCCTCGTCGCTCTTTACCCACCAGGTGCGCAGCACGCCCTTCGCGTCGGACTTCGAGCCCTGGTCGTCGAAGCCGTGACCCATCTCGTGCCCGATCACGCCGCCGATGGTGCCGTAGTTGATCGCCGGGTCTGCGTTCGGGTCGAAGTACGGCGGCTGCAGGATCGCCGCCGGGAACACGATCTCGTTGAACACCGGGTTGTAGTAGGCGTTCACCGTCTGCGGCGTCATCTCCCACTCTTCTCTATCCGTGGGCTTGCCGAGGCGACCGAGCTGGCGCTGCCACTCGAACACGATTGCCCGCCTCGCGTTGCCGAACGCGTCGTCCGCACGCACTTCGAGCGCCGAGTAGTCGCGCCAGGTGTCCGGATAGCCGATCTTCGGCCGGAACGCCGCGAGCTTTTCGAGCGCCACCTTCTTGGTGTCCGCCGACATCCACGGCAGGTTGCGGATGCGCTGCGCGTACGCCTTGCGCAGGTTCTCGACGAGATCGAGCATCTGCGCCTTCGAGTCCGGCGGGAAATGCTTCTGCACGTAGAGCTGGCCCACGGCTTCGCCCAGCGCGTTGTTCACGTTCTGCACCGCGCGCTTCCAGCGATCGCGCTGCTGCGGCTGGCCGTTGAGGGTGCGGCTGTAGAAGTCGAAGCGCTCGTCGTCCACCGCCTTGTGCAGCGTCGAGCCCACGGCGACGAGATACTGGTACGTCATGTAGCTGCGCCACTTCTCGACCGGCGTCTTGACGAAGTCATCGGCCAGGCCCTGGATGGCATCGAGCTCCGAAACGACGAACTCGCGCTGGTTCTGCAGGCCCGCGGCGTTGAAGGTCGCATCCCACGGATAGACGCTGGACAGACTCTTGAGCTCGTCGCGCGTGCGCAGGTTGTAGGTGAGCTCGCGCTCGCGTCGCTTCTCGATCGGCCAGTGCAGCTTGGCGATCGCGGTCTCGGTGGCGGGCACGTCCTTCGCCTGCTGCGCCGTGTTCTGCTGTCCGGCCAGGCCGAGCATACGAGCGATGTGCGCCTCGTACTTGGCGCGAATCTCGGTGTAGGGCTCCTCGTCCTTCAGGTAGTACTCGCGATCGGGCAACCCGAGGCCGCCCTGCGTGACGACGATGATGTAGCGGTCCGGGTTCTTCTCGTCGACGGAGATATAGAAGTTGACCGGCGTGATCAGACCGAGATCCGGGCGCCCGAGCAGCCCCGCGACGTCCGCGTGCGTGCGAGCCGCGGCGATCGCGTCGAGCCCCGGCTTCGCGGGCGAGATGCCCAGGCGTTCGATGGTCGCGGTATCGAGGTAGGCGCGGTAGAAGTCACCGACCTTCTGCGGCGTGCTGCCGCGCGGCGCGTTCGCCGGCTGCGACTCGATGATCGCGCGCGCGTCGCGCTCGGCCTCGTTGTCGAGGACCCACGCCGTGCCCCAGGCCGTTCGGTCTGCCGGGATGGAGTTGCTCGCCGTCCACTTGCCGTTGGCGTGGGCGTAGAAGTCGTTGCCCGCCTTGACGGCGTTGTCCGCGCCGGCGAGGTCGTAGCCCCAGGCGCCGATCTTCGCCTTGCCACCCGAATCGCCCGCCGAACCCGGCGTCTTCTGAGCCTCGGCGGAAACGGCGATCAGAGGGACGAGCAGGAGGGAACTGATGAGAAGAGAGAGTTTGCGCAGCACGGCAGGCCTCGTTCGGGTCGTTGGTGCGGGAAGGTTCAGTCCATGAGGGTGCGGACGCTATCCCCAGACGTCTCGTTTTTCCAGCCCTCACTTTCGGGGCGTCATTGCGCACGAAACCGTGCTGCCCCGCCACAGCGGCGGGACGACATGCGGGAAAACGCTAGCGAACCGCCCGGACGGGTCAGCGAGGTGCCGCTTCTTTGTACAGCGAAATGTGCATATCAGCCGCGGAGTGTGGCTGACCCCCTTTGCCTGCCTTGTCCCCCCAGACGCGCATGTATGCGAGGGCGGTCCAAACCTGGTCCCCCGCGCTGGTCATCAAAACGCGGTGCCCGATCGTGTAACCGCCAGGCACGGTGGGTAGTGGGGCGTGCCCGCTTCTGCCGGGACGTTCACCACTTGGTCCGTACCAGCCACGCCAGAGTGACTGACCGCCTTTCGGCAGGGCCACGGCGATGACGCTGCCGTCGGCCAGGGTGACCGCCTGTAGTCCATCGAGAAATTGGGCTACGTGGAAAGGTACACCTGAGATCCGGCGATCCTTGCAGCGTGGCTCTACCAGCGCAAAGTCGCATGTGCTGAGAGTCCAGTCGTTATGCGCGGCCTCGTGTTGGCCCGGTGGACCGTCGCCTGCGACGTGATCGCCTACGACAACAGCCATGGGTCGACCAATAGCCGATGAAAGGCGTGGCGTGCGGTATGGGTGCGAGCGTGCGATCTCAACGTGACTGCGCACGTTGAATGAGACGTCCAGGCAGCGCCGCTCGAGTCTCGCATCACCTTGCTCTGCGCCTGAGACGACAAGAGTAACCAGCGGGCATTCCTTGACGGGAAGCAATGCCGCGTCGGCAAAACGCCCATCCGCCAGCTTCATTCGGCCAGCGATGGTTCCATCGGCACCGACTCTCAGCAAGTGGTGCAAGGTAACCAGGATGAACTCACCATTGGCTGCCAGTAAGCGAGTGGGCGTGCGGCCGACCTCTTCGATCAACCTATCCACCCTCTTCGACCCTCGACCGTCATACAGGCGTACCACGAGATCTTCAGAGTTGACGCCGTACGCCACTCCGAATGGCGCCCGATCCCAAGCTCCGGCGGCGAATGCGACCGCACTCGTCCGCTCGAACCCTTCCTCAATTGCCCGCGCATCGAACGTGCCGGGGGCTCCGATGGCAGGCCGCAAGACAAGGAGATCACCGACCTCAACGACCTCGCTCGGGCCCCGGGGGCGTTGTGACATGAGTACGCGCGGCTGCCCATCGCTCGAGCTGGCGGCGAAAGCGTGCAACTCAATCGTCGACGTCGTCGACGCATAGTCGTACGCGGGCGGACTCAAGGTCGAACCGGCCGCGACCGTCGCAACCGCCGACGAGACGACTCCGGCCCAGAACGCGACCTTAAGGATTGCAGCACTCACAATGTCGATTCTGATTGGACGTGTACGCTTGACCGCCGGCGATATCCACGGCACCCGCCATCCCGTCCTTGATCAGACGGCACAACGCCTCCTCCGCAAAGTAGACCGGGCATTTCGCCGGCTGAAGCCTGGGCGGAAAATTCCAGGGGCAGATCGACGCGTGCGGATACGCCGAGATGCAGACGCCGGTCAGATTGACCCTGAAGGCTTCGTCGCAGACCGCCTTTCCCGAATTGCACGTCTTGTAGCACTTGTCGTGCTGATTGCACGGCAACGCGGAAATGGTCGCCGCGTTCGATACCCAGCCCTGATCCTTACCGAATGTCGTCGGGATCAGTCCTGCCGTGCCACCGACGGGGTTGTTTCGGTTACCGCCGAAAAGCGCATTTGTAATCTGTTGCGGGATGCTGCAGCCATCCACGAAATACGGCGCGTTGTTCTGCCTGCAGAGCCAGGGAGCGGGAACCTGGCTCACCGGACCGCATTGCGGGTTCTCGACAGGCGGCGGCCACGTCGGTGGCGACACGCAGATGGGACAAATTTGTTGCAACAGGATCAGTTCCTTGATCATGGCTCCACCTCCCTGTGGCGCTCATACCGAGGTCAGGTCAGGGCACGTAGCAGTCGAGGTCGGGATCGTCGCAAAGGCAGATGCAACAGTTCACCGACCAGTACTCCGCAGGCACGAAGAAGCGATTCGACGGCATCACGAAATGCGGGACTGCACGCGGGTTCTCGCTCAAGACGTTTTCGAAGCGAAGCGCGGCAATGGAACGCTCGAGGAAGGCGCCGGGATGCCACTTGGCGGGATCCGCTGCGAGGACCAGCTCGTCCGCGACGTCGTCGTAAGAGAAGAAGCCAAGGGCAGCCGGCCGCACACGCGTTAGCACGATGTCGAACCGCGAAGCGAAGTCTGAAATCTCACGCTGCTGGTTGTACGCGGGTACGGCGCGAACCGTGAGCTGCCCCACCACGTCGGGCTCACCCGAAGCATAGTGGTACTCGATAGGTTCCTTGCCCTCACGCAGGACCCGCCTCAGGCGCCGCAGGTCGTCGTACTCGAATCGCAGCGAAGGCTGCCCCGGCGTCGTAACGTCACGCAGTTCGCCGGCGTTTCCGTACGCGAACGTTGTGACGGATCCGTCCGTCCCCGACACCGAGGCGACGCGTTGGTCGCCGTTGCTCACGAAGGTGTACGCGGGCTTCGGCCCCTTGCTGTCTGAGACCTGCACATTGAACAGGCTTCCGGCGGCGTCGTACTGATATCGGACCAGAGCTCCGAACGATGTCGCGACGAGTTCGCGCAGGCCCACGGCTCCGTAGGCGAAGTCGAACGACCACCCGTCGGGCGTGCGCGCCGAAGCGAGGCGGCCAAGACTGCTGAACTGCAGCTCGACCTCGCGGCCCGCCCGGTTGCTCACGCGCAGTCCGGCACCTTCGCGCTCGAAGGAGAGGACTTCGCCTCCGCGCTGGCGAAACCGCACCAGCTCTCCGCGATCGTCGAACTGCGCTGCCTGCTCTTGCCCGTCGCCGTAGACAACGTGCTCGGGGATGAGCGCTGGCCCGTACTGGATGACCTGGTAGTTGCGCTCCGGCTTGCTGCCGCTCAGCGACATCGCCCGACCGGTGGAATCGAAGCGAAGGCGTGCCGGCGCTGCCGCCGCTACGGCGCCCAGTGAAATCTCGACAGTGGCCTGGGGCGTCGTGCTGCGAACGAGTTCGGCAAGGCGCACGCCGTTCCGATCGAGTACTTTCGGCAATCCAGCCGTGTCGAGCGTGAGTGACGTTCGCGTACCGACGGAGTTCTCGATCGCTACCGTGAGGCCCGAATCGGCAGCCGTGTAGGTGGTGGCCAGGCCGTTGCCGCCAATGACTCTCGTCTTGTTGCCGTCGAACTCATACGATGAGCGAATGCCGTTGATTCGCGACCAGGCGACGCGCGCCGCCTTGTCGTAGCCGAAGGCCAGGTCTTCTGTGCCGTTCGGTGTCGTCGTGCGTTCGAGGCGATGCGAAGCGTCGTACGCGTAGGTCCATTCGAGCTTGCCCGGGTCAGTCACGCTGTCGAGGCGGCCAGCCTCATCGTACCGGTACAGCACTGACCGACCGTTGGAATCCGAGATCTGCCCGATCCGCCCGGCGTCGTCGCGCGCGATCTGTGCCCACGCTCCCGAACTCGCGAGAATGCGATCGATGCCCCGGGTGTCATAGCGAAGCTGGACCGAGTTGCCGTACGTGTCAGAGACGGATGCCAGCCGATAGCCGGCACCATTGCGCGCGAAGCGCTTGGTGAGCCCCGTACGCGTGCGCACCTCGATCCCCGCGGCGACGCTGTCAGCGCTGATCACGTCTGTCAGCTCGCGCTCCAGCGGTGACCGGATGCGGCCCCGGGTATCGAGGTTCAGCGTCGAGCCGTTGCCATATATATAGAGAAGGTCGCCTCTCGCGCCGACATCGATCCGCTCGGCGAGCGTCAGGTGCCAGCCGCCAGTCCCGAAGTCTGCAGAACGACCACGCCCGGAGTGGTACGCCCGTCGGACAACGATCGGCATGGGCGCATCGACGACCAGGTCAGTGCGTGCGAGCACGGCCGAACCGTCGGAGACGTGCACGAATCCGCGCACGACACCCATGGTCGCCGACACGGCGTAAGGCGTATAGATGACGCGCCCCGGCCGATCTGCCAGGTCTGCAAGGAACTCCGCGTATGGCTTGACCTTCTGCCGCTGATCGTAGCCACCGCCATACGAAGCCTGCGCCCCCTGGCCAGGCGCAGGGCTGGACGCGGAAGCAACGACAAAAGCAAGAAACGCGGCCTGAACGGCGCGAACAGATCGCATGACATCTCCCTCCGTGGACGCACCATCCTACTCCCGGCTCTGGCAGAGGGGAGTTCCATATCTGGCGCGTTCGACGACAAATGCCTCGCCAGAGGCGCCGGAGATACCGACGACCCGCGGTTGCTGCGACGCGGGGCAGGCCTGCAGCGGCTCAGTCCCGCCGCAGGTCAGTCCTGCGTGAGGCCGATGCTCTGGATGGGAATCGCGCTGCCGGGCGTCTGATTGCGCAACAGCAGCTTCCACTTCCCCGCCCTGGAAAGCGTAATGCTCGCAACTCCCGCGTTCACGGCGTTCTGCGCGCGCACGACCTTGCCCACCGGGTCCACGAACTCCATCCGATAGAACGGCGTCATCGCGTTGGCCGTCGGCACCGCGTTGACGACGAAACGCACGGTTTTGTTGAGCGCGGTATCCGGAACCGTGAACACGAGCTGCGTGACGACTCCCGACGCGGGGAGGCTCACGGGAGGCTTCGGCGTGAAGGAGGAATGAATCGCCGCGAGCATCGCCACCACGTCCGTCGCCATCGGCGGGAAGCGCCGGCAGAAGCCCTGCAGGCTGTCGATCGCATCGTCGGCACGCACGTCGACGCGATAGAGCGCTTCGCCCGACGGGCACGAGATGAAGTTGGTCGTCCCGCCATTGCCGCCGACATTGACGGGCACCGGAACGGGAATCGTGGAGCTCGTCGGCCGGCAGCCGATCTCGACCAGCCGATCGATGTAGATGCCGGCTTTCACCGTGATCGAACGCATCGCGTGACCCGCCGCGCACGCCCCGCCGCCGACCGTTTCGTTGGCGAGGCCGTATTTGGGCTGCACCGCCTTGTCAGTCGCGGTCTCGTAGGCGGACGGGGTCGAGCCGTTGAACTCGCGGCAACCGAAGCGCAGCCGGCGCAGCAGGACCATGTCGTAGAGCGTGTAGCTGCCGGACGTGACCGAGACGCCGGTCAGGAAACTGTTCGCGCCGCAATCCATGCGCACCAGCAGTCCGCCGGATCCGCCGATCCTCTCTGTCTCGCCCGCGTGCGCTGCGCCGCACGCCAGCGACAACGCCGACACAGCGACCAGGGAGCCGAGCGCGACATACATGGCAGCACCTCCGCCTGTGCCATGTAACGAGCGGCGCGTAGGATGTGGCTCAGGTGCCAGCCCTGTACCACGTCATTTGCACACCAGGTTGCTCGGCATTCGAGCTTACGGATCGTTAGTCCGCCAGAAACGGACTGAAGCGCGAATTCCAGGATCACGGCCTCCATCTCCTCTGCCCGTGTGACATCTCTCGGCTCTTCCGCCAGGAGACGCAATACACGGTCGATCTCCCCGCAAAGATCGACCGGGTCTCTTGCGCACTGCGCGCGAATGGAAGGTGACACAGAGGTCGTCTGTTGTTGAGCCTGCGCCGACGGTCGCTGCGTTCCCGTGACGACATGACCGGGCCTCGCGCCATCGTTGCCCAGAGGATGAGGCGCCTCGCCGCCTGTGATTCCCGCCGATCCAGCGTAGTCATGAGAGAGCTTCGCGGGATTTTCGCCGAGGGTTAGCTTCACGATTGCAGCTATCCCTGCGAACACCAGCGCCGGCCCGACGAACCAGAGAGCCACGTGCCTCACTACAGTTGACAAGGGAGCATTGTGTCCCGCGCCTTACTTAGACGAGTTTGCGCACTGCTGGCGCCAGATCGCGCTCCGAATTGCAATACTCCATCCATGCTGCACCCTTGCGAACCATCGCCGGCGCAGTGCGTACGGTGTAGCGCGCAGGGTCGAGATTCTTGCGCACGTGCGACCACTCGATCGGCATCGACACAGGCGCGCCTTCGCGAACGCGCGGCGAGAACGGCGCGACGGCAGTCGACATGCGATCGTTGCGCAGGTAGTCGAGGAAGATGCGGCCCTTGCGTTCCTGCTTGGCCATGTTGAGCACGTAGCGATTCGGTGCGTCGGCCGCCATCTGCCGGCACACTTCCAGCGCGAACCCTTTCGCGACCTCCCAGTTGAGCGGCCGCGCCTTCTTGTGTTTCAGCGGCGTGACCACGTGCAAGCCCTTACCGCCTGTCGTCTTGCAGAACGTGACCAGCCCGAGTGCTTCCAGGCGCTCGCGCAGCTCGAGTGCTGCCTCCACAACGACATCGAAGCCGAGCTCGGTGGAGGGATCGAGGTCAAACACCAGGCGACCGGGCACTTCCGGATCGCCCGGCTGGCAATTCCACGGGTGCAGCTCGAGACCTCCGCTCTGCCCGATCGCGATGAGCGCTTCGACGCTGTCGACTTGCAGGTACGGTTCGCGATCTCCTGCCACCTTCGTGAGCGTCAGCAGCTTTGAGCTGCCCGCCATCGCGTGACGCTGGAAGAACCTCTGCTTCCCGATTCCATCCGGCGCGCGAATGATCGAGCACGGCCTACCCTTGATGTGCGGCAGCATCCATTCGCCGATCGTCTCGTAGTACTGCACGAGGTCGAGCTTCGCGACGGGATGTCCATCGCCGCCATCGGGCCAGAGCGGCTTGTCCGGGTTCGAGATGGCGATACCGAGTACTTCGGCCTTGCCCGTTGACGACTTGCCGGCGCGCACCTTTGTCGCCTTGGACGCCGACGCTTTCGACGCACTTGCTTTCGACGCAGTTGCTTTCGACGTGGCCGCCCTTGGACTCTTCGATCCCTTCGACGCCTGCGGTTGCACCACCTGCTTCTCCTCCGCTTTCACCGGGTTCTCGGCCTTCACTTCCTCGCCGACTCGTCGTCGCGCAGACCCTTGAATGAAGCCTGTCGCACCATGCCGCCGCCTGTCCAACCCGCGAACTCGATCTCCGCGACGAGCTGAGGCTTCACCCAGTGCGTGCTCGCATCGCCACGCGGCGCCTCGGGACCGGGGCTGCAGTGTGTGGGACCGTTATCGGCGCCGGGAGTGCGGAGGCAGGCCGGCGCACCGGCGGATTCCGTCGCACCGGCGGGGTTCCGTCGCACCGGCGGGGTTCCGTCGCACCGGCCAGGTACCGGTGCCGGGGCGGCTTCTGCGCGCGGTCAGGCGTCTGCTATTTCACGGGTTGGCGGCTGTGTCCCTTTTTGACCGCCACCCGTCCCTGCCCGGGCTGGCGGCAGGCTCTCCGTAGCCGCAGAATGCAGTCCGATATGGCACCTGAGAGGGTGCCTGCCCCTTTTCCACGGAGCGCCAATGAAGACCGCACTGCTCGTGATCGACGTCCAGGAATCGTTCCGCCATCGGCACTACTGGCAGGAGCGCGAGCTGCCTACGTTCATCGCGCGCACGCAGGGTCTCATCGACCGCTGCCGTGACGAACGGATCCCGGTGGTGCAGGTTTTTCACGTCGAGCCGGGCGACGCCTCGAACCCGTTCACGATGGCTTCCGGACACGTGCGCACGATGCGCGAGCTGTCGATTCGCCCCGACGCGGTTTTCACCAAGAGTGTGCACTCGGCGATGTTCGGCAAGGACGAGCGCGGTCGCACGCTCGAAGCCTGGCTGCGCGAACAGGGCATCGAGCGACTCCTGGTGACCGGCATCCGGACCGAACAGTGCTGCGAGACGACGACGCGCCACGCCTCGGACCTCGGCTTCGACGTGCGCTACGTAATGGATGCGACGTTGACCTTCCCGATGCACGCCGCCAGCGGCCGCGAATATTCCGCAGCGGAGATCCGTGAGCGCACGGAGCTGGTGCTGGCGGACCGCTTCGCGAAAGTCGTCTCGGCCACCAGCGCGCTCGCGTGAACAACGCCCGCGTGAGCGAGGCGCCCGCCTGAACACCCCGGGCCAGCTTCGCGTGCGGGAAGTCTTCTTCGTTCTGCTGCCCGATCTCGTCCTGCTCGACATCGCAGGGCCGGCGGAAGCCTTTCGCATCGCCGAGCAGAAGCTGCCCGGCAGCTATCGACTGCGTTTCGTGGCGCCGCGCCGCAAGCTGGATGCCGCAATTGGCCTGCCACTCGGCCCGCTCGAACCTCTGCCCAAGCGCCTGCCGCCCGACGCGATGGTCGTGGTCATCGGTGTGGCTGGCGCGAAGGTCCGGCTCGACCTGCCCGATACGCGCAGTGTCATCCGTTGGCTGTCCACTGTCGCTAGCGACACGAGCCCCGATACGCTACTGATCACCGTCTGCGCCGGAAGCGTGATCGCCGCGAAGGCCGGCATCCTCGCCGGCCGCCAGTGCACCACGCATCACTCGCACCTTGCCGATCTGCGGGCGATCGAGCCGTCGGCACGCGTGCTCGACAATCGCATCTTCGTCGAAGACGGTCGCGTGCTGTCCAGTGCCGGCGTCACCGCCGGCCTCGACCTGGCGCTGCACGTGATCGGACAGCAGCTCGGGCCGCGTCTCGCTGCGGACGTCGCGCGCGAGCTCGTCGTCTATCTACGCCGCTCAGGCGCCGACCCCGCGTTGTCGCCGTGGGTCCTGCATCGCAATCACCTGCATCCGGCTGTGCACCGCGTACAGGATGCAGTCGCGCGCAATCCCGCCGGCCGTTGGGGATCGCGCGAGCTCTCGGCGGTCGCCTACACGACGCCGCGCCACCTCGCGCGGCTCTTCGCCGAGCACGCGCGTTGCTCGCCCCTGGACTACGTCCAGCTGATACGCGTCGCGCTCGCGCGCGAGCTCGTGAGCCAGAGCGATCTCGACCTCGAGCGTGTCGCAGAGAAGGCCGGCTTCGCTTCGGCGCATCAGCTGCGTCGCGTGTGGCGGCGTTGGGAATCCGCGCCGCCCAGCAGCCTGCGGGACTCAAACTAAGAGGAAATTTCGCGGCTGCCACGCGGCGCGCGCTGCAGCGTCGCGAGCTCAACCTCGACAAGCCTGCCATGGCGCTCACGCTCCTGCGCCTTGACGCCGTCGGAAGCAGTATCTCGAATCCTTCGATCGGACGATCCGACCGGGCTACCTGTCGGCAGGACGCCGGTCAGACCGGTCGGGTGGACATAGGGCACTGAGCGGCGGCGGAAATACGCGGTCCGGCGTGCGGGCGGGAACCTCCCGACGCCGCCGGCATTATCGAGTACAGTGGGGCTGCGTCTGCGGCCCGCGTTCCCTGTTCACCGGAGACTCCCTTGGCCGACCTGACGACCCGCACCGGATCGACCACGAAACCTTCCACCCTGCGCAAAACGAGCGCGGCCAGCCTGGCCGACGTTCCGGATCGCAGCCTGGTGGAGCTCGCGCGCAAGAAGAGCGACGGAGCGTTCGAGGCGCTGATGCGCCGTTACAACCGCCGCCTGTTTCGCGTGGCGCGCAGCATCCTGCGCGACGACTCGGCGGCCGAGGACACCGTGCAGGAGGCGTACATCCGCGCCTTCACGCATCTGGACAAGTACAAGCCGACCGGCAGCTTTGCCGCGTGGCTGACGCGCATCGCGCTCAACGAAGCGCTGATGAACCGGCGCCGGCAGCGCAAAGAGGTCTCGCTGCACGACCTCGACGAAACGGTGCTGAACGACGAGCGCATCGACGGCGCCGACGCCCCGGAAGCTCACAGCGAGACATTCGATGCGGGCCACGCGCGCCGGCTGCTGGAGCACGCAGTCGACAAGCTGCCGGAGCATTTCCGCACAGTGTTCATCCTGCGTGAGGTGGAGCAGCTCAGCATCAACGATACCGCGGCGTGCCTGCGGCTCAACACGGCGACGGTGAAGACGCGCCTGCACCGCGCACAACAGCGCCTGCGCGTGGAGCTGACGCGTCAGTTGCGCCGCGAGCGCATCAGCATCTTCGATTTCGACGGCGAGCGCTGCGACCGCATCGTGTTCGCGGTGCTCACGCGGCTCACTGCCATTCCTCGAGTGTCCTGACCAGCGCCGCGAGGAACGCGTTCGCCTGGAACGCGTCGATCGCGCGGTGATCGAGTGTCAGCGTGACGTAGCACATCGGCCGCACGCGGATCACGTCCTCACCGTCGATCTCGTGCACCACGACGCGCCGTTCCACCTTGCCCACGCCCAGGATCGCGACCTGCGGCTGGTAGATCACGATCGGCGCGGCCAGGATGCTGCCGCTCACGCCGTGATTGGAGATCGTGAAAGTCCCGCCGCGCACCGATTCGGGCGCCAGCTTGCCGGCGCGCGCCGCCGCCACCAGGTCGCCGAGCTGCTTCGAGATGCCGAAGAGGTCGAGCGTCTGTGCTTTGTGCACCACTGGCACGATCAGTCCCTCGGTGCCCAGGGCGGTGCCGACACCGACGTTGCAGTCACCGTGGATCTCGAGATGGTCGGCGTGGAACGTAGCGTTCACCTGCGGTACGGCTTGCAGGGCGCGCACTGACGCTGCCACGAAATACGACGTCAGCGTGAGCTTCGCGCCGCGTTGCGCGAATGCGGCTTCGTGGCTCTTCTTGTGCGCGCTCACGCGCGACAGATCCGCTTCGAAGAGCGTGGTGACGTGTGGCGCCGTCGCCATGCTCTGCACCATGTGCTCGGCGATGCGACGACGAATCGCGCTGTGGGGAATCTTCTGGCTCACTGTGCTGGCGGCCACTGGGCTTCGGGCCGCGGCTCCCGCGCGCTTCGCCGTCATGCGCTCGACGTGCTGCAGGATGTCCTGCGCCGTGATTCGGCGGTCACGACCTGTGCCCGCGATCTGCGACGCGTCGATGCCATGCTCGGCGAGCAAGCGGCGCACAGCGGGGCTCAGGGGCATGTTGATCGGTAGGCCTGAGGGACCCGCGCCCGACGCCGAGGCCGAATCCGAATCCGAATCCGCGCCCGCGGTCTCCTCCGCCGTCGCACCGGAAGCGATGCTCGTGGCCGTACCCGGACCCCGGCGTGCCGATACGCCCGGCGACTCACCACCCGTCTTAGCCGCAGCGTCTCCTGAACGCACGCGCGCGAGCACGCTGTTCGGCTCCACCGCGTCGTTCGGCGCCTTGAGAATATCGACCAGCTCACCGGACGCCGGCGACGGAATCTCCACCGTCACCTTGTCGGTCTCGACTTCCACCAGCGGCTCGTTCTGCGTCACGCGCTCGCCGACCTTGCGGCACCAGCGCAGGATGGTGGCCTTCGTGCCCTCGTGCTGCTCGGGCATCAGGACATCGACGAGCTGCGACACGTTCAGACCTCCGCCACGGCGTGCAGCGCCTGCGCGATGGCATCGACACCCGGCACCACCGCATCGAGCAGCAGCGGACTATGTGGGCTCGGCACGTCCGGCATGGCGAGCCGGTCGATCGGCGCGTCGAGACTGAAAAACGCTTCCTTCGCGAGCATCGCCGCGATCTCGGCGCCGAAGCCGGCGCTGATGTTGTCCTCGTGCACGATCAGCACGCGGCGTGTCTTCTGCACGGATGCGAGCACGGCCTCCTTGTCCCAGGGCGACAAGGTGCGCAGGTCGATGAGCTCGACGGAAAGTCCGGTGCGCTCGGCCGCCGCTTCGCATCGTTCGACCATTGCGCCCCAGGTGACGAGCGTTACCGCGTCGCCTCTGCGCAGGATGTTCGCCTTCCCGAATGGCAGCACGTAGTCGTCGCCCGGATAGGGCCGGCGCGCCCACGCACCGTCGAGCAGCGAGCGGTGCTCGAAGAAGATCGTCGGATCGTTGCCACGCAGCGCCGCGCGCAGCAGGCCGACCGCGTCGGCAGCGTTCGATGGCATCGCCAGCCGCCAGCCGATGCCGTGCACCCACTGCACCTCGTTCGTCTGGCTGTGCCACGGGTCGCCGCACTTGAAGAAACCGCCGGGGATGCGCACCACCATCGGCGCGGCGAAACGGTTCGCGGTGCGCCAGCGCATCGTTCCGCAATCGTTGAGTTGTTCCGCGGCCGGGTCCGCGTACTTGCGGAACTGGATCTCGGGCACCGGCATGAGACCGGCGAGCGCCATGCCGACCGCGCGGCCGATGATGCCCTCTTCCGAAAGACTCGTATCGAAGACGCGCGCCGCACCGAAGCGCTCCTGCAGACCCAGAGTCGCACCGTGCACGCCGCCTTTCGCGCCCACGTCTTCGCCGAAGACCACGACGCGCGGATTGACGGCCAGCTCGTGTTCCAGCACGCGACGCACGGCGGTCATCAGGTTGATGCGCGGCCCGTCGACTCGCGCCTGGTCGGTGGCCGCGGGCGGGAAGTAGCCGTCCGCGCGCTGGCCGCCCTGCGCCTGGAGTTCGAGGGAGCCGTCAGCGGCGTGCTCGCTGAAGACGTGCCGGCTGATGCGTGCGCGGTCCGGCTGCTCGCGCTGTTCCACTTTGATCAGCGCCTTCGCGACGACGTCGCGCGCACTGTGCACGAGCCGCTGCCATACCTCGTCGCTGATGACCGAGGGCACCAGCTGATCGCGCAGACGGGTGAACGGATCGCGCGTCTTCTCTTCGGCAATCTGCTCTGGCGTCTTGTACGCCTGCGTGTCCTGTCCGGAGTGCCCCGACAGGCGCGGAACGGCGAGACGCAGCAAGGCAGGACCGGCGCCGGAGCGCACGTGAAGAACCGCTTCGTCGATCAGGCGATCGGCAGCGCGTGGATCGCTGCCTTCGCCATCGAGCACCAGCAGCTGGGCGAACGCCGACAGGTTGCGGGCGATGTTGCCGCCCGGTGTCTGCAGGTCGGACTTCACCGAGATGCCGTAGCCATTGTCCTCGATGAAGAACAGCACCGGCAGGCGCTGCGTCGCGGCGATGTTGATCGCGGCCCAGAAGCCGTTCGTGGCGGTCGACGCTTCGCCACCGTGAGCAACGGCGATGCTGTCGCGATATCGCGGCCCACCGTTCAACACATCGGTGTGATAGCGCAGCGACTGCGCCCAACCGACCGCCGGCGTGTATTGCGCGCCGACGCCGCCGCAGGCGGGCAGCACGCAGGGCCCGTCGCGTCGCGGGAGGTTGAAGACCACGCCGATGTCGCGCCCGTCGCTGACGCCGCCCGCGCGCATCATCGTCGAGGCAAGCGCTTCTTCGACCGGAAATCCGAGGCCGAGCATGAGCGGACGCGAGCGGTAGTAGACGCCGACACCGTCGCGCTGGCCGGTGAGGCGCTGTGCGAGCAGGACCTGGGTGAGATCGTGGCCGCGTGCGGAGAACTGGTAGAGCACCTTGCGCGCCGGCAGGAGCTGCGTTTCCTCGAGCTCGTCGAGCGCGCGCGAGATCAGCACCTGGTGGACCACCTTCTGCCAATCGACGGCGCTGCGGGCGGGCAAGGGGCGCAACGTCGGGTGGGCTACGGACAACAGTGGCCTCCGGGCTCCCGGACGAGTTATCGGCCCGGTTTCCTGTAATGGTCGGCAGATTACCCCCGGGATTGAGGGTTAACTCACCAAAACTGGCTGTGTCAGCGGCTGTTTGTGGTGCTATCCTCCATGTCAATACGATTTCTTGGCGGTTTCCGCTACCCATGGGACTTGCCATGACGCTCGACCGAATCGACACCCGCCTGCTCACCGAGCTGCAGAAGGACGGCCGCCGTTCGGTGGTCGAGCTGGCCGAGGCGGTTGGCCTGTCGACCACGCCGTGTGCCCGGCGCATCAAGCAGCTCGAGAGCAACGGCGTGATCACGAGCTATGCAGCGGTGATCGATCCGGTGCAACTCGGGCTCAAGGTGCAGGCGTTCATCCAGGTGAAGCTTGCACACCATGCCGACGAGGCAGTGGCGCAATTCGAGCGCGAGCTCGAGAAGCTGGAGGAAGTGATCGCCTGCTTCGCGACGACCGGCGAGCACGACTTTCTGCTGCACGTGGTCGCGCCGGATCTCGAGGCGCTCGGCACCATCGTGCTGAAGAAGCTATTGAAGATCCCCGGCGTGCGCGACGTGCACTCGAGCATCGTGCTCGACACGATCAAGCGCTCGCAGAAGATGCCGCTCAGCCACCTTTCACAAACTTGAGATGCGTGACGCCGGGTGCCGCGATCGCGCGCACCAGCTTCAGCCCGTGCAGGTCCGTGCCGACGCGATCGAACAGCCTGGCGCCGCTGCCGAGGAGCACCGGTGCCTGGTGCAGCAGCATGTCGTCGACGAGCCCCGCCGCGAGATATTCCTGATAGGCGCGCGCGCCGCCGGCGAGCGCGATGTCCTTATTCCCCGCTGCCTGCCGCGCTTGTTGCAAGGCCGACTGCGGACCATGTGTGACGAACGCGAACGTCGTATCGGCGAGCACCAGCGGCTGGCGTGCGTGGTGCGTCAGCACGAACACCGGATACCGAGCGGATTGTCGAGGCTCTGATCGGGACCTGCGACGAAGCCGTCGAGCGAGACCGAAATGCGCAAGCGAAGCCTGGACATGGACGCCTCCTATGCAGTTTTCCTGAGCCCTCTGAAAGCAGAGATGCGTAACGGCCAGCTATCCCCCATCGAAGCGCGCTGGCTGCTTGCTCTTCACCGCCTGCAGGCCCTTCTTCACGTCCCCCAGCCGGAAGCCGAGGAATTCAAGAGCGAGCGAAGCGTCGAACGACGGCCCCGCCAGGCGCAGCCAGTTGTTGAGCGCGTGCTTGGTCCAGCGGATGGCCGTGCCGCTGCTCGCGGCCAGCTTCTGCGCGACGTCGAGCGCCGCCGGGTACACGTCCTCGTCGTCTACGCAGCGCGCAACGAGGCCGATGCGCTCCGCCTCTTCGCCCGACAGCGGCTGGTTCGTGAGCAGGTAGTAGCGTGCCTTGGCGAGCCCGCACAGCAGCGGCCAGATGATGATGGCGTGATCGCCGGCCGCGACGCCGAGGCGCGTATGCCCATCGAGAATCTTCGCGCTTCGCCCCGCAATTGCGATGTCGGCGAGCAGCGTGACCGCGAGCCCCGCGCCGACTGCCGTGCCCCTGATTGCCGACACGACCGGCTTCGAGCAGTTGATCAGGTTGTAGACGAGATCGCTCGCCTCCTTCCACACCCTTACGAGGGTCGCTTCGTCGGCGATCATGTGCTCGATCATCGCGAAGTCGCCGCCCGCCGAAAAATGCTCGCCGGCACCGCGCACCAGCGTCACGCGCACGGCATCGTCGAGATCGATGGTGCGCCACACGAGCGCGAGATCGCGGTGCATCGCCTCGTCCGCGGCGTTCAGGCGCTCCGCTTTCGCAATCACGACCTCGAGCACACCGGCCGACGGCTCGCAGTACTCCAGGCTGCCGTGCTCACGCGCGTAGCGCTTCAGATCAATGGCCATCGCTGCCCTGCCTGCTGTTGCGGCGCTCGCACGGCTTTCACACCGGCTTCGGCGCCGAGTCGGGCACCGCGAGCTCGCTCACCATCGTGAGCACGTCGTACGTGGCGACCGTCTCGCCGTTCTGGTTCGTGATCTCGGTGTCCCAGCGCACCTCGCCGTAGCCTTTGCCGATGCGCGCCGATTTCTCCTTGCAGGTGAGCCGCACCTTGATGCGGTCGCCCGGTTTCACCGGCTTCGCGAAGCGCAGGTTGTCGAGGCCGTAGTTGGCGAGCACCGGCCCGTAGGGCGCATCGACGAAGAGCCCGGCCGCGGCCGAGACGAGGAAATAACCATGCGCGACGCGCCCGCCGAAGAGTGGGTTGCGCGCAGCCGCGGTCTCGTCCATGTGCGCGTAGAAGCGATCGCCCGAGAGATCGGCGAAGGCCTCGATGTCGGCGATCGTGACTTCGCGTTCGACCGAGCGCAGCGTGTCGCCGACTTTGAGCTCGTGCAGCGGCTTGCGGAACGGATGCACGCCCGGATCGAGCTCGTTCGCACCGCGCAGCCAACGCCCCGTGACCGCCGCAATGGTCGCCGGCGTGCCTTGCACGGCCGTGCGTTGCATGTAGTGCATCACGCCACGCACGCCGCCCATTTCCTCACCGCCACCGGCGCGGCCCGGGCCGCCATGCACCAGCATCGGCAAGGGTGAGCCGTGACCGGTCGAGTCTTTCGCGCAGTGCCGATTCACGACCAGAACGCGCCCGTGATACGGCGCGAGGCCGAGCACGAAACGCGCGGCGAGCGCGTCGTCGCCGGAGAATACCGATCCGACCAGGCTCCCCTCGCCGCGGCGCGCGAGCTCCACGCCCTCCTCGACCGACTCGTAGGGCACGACGGTGCAGACCGGGCCGAAGGCTTCGACGGAGTGGATCGCGCGCGCGGCCTTCGGATCGCGGGCAAGCAACAGCAGGGGCGGCACGAATGCGCCCTTGTCACGGTCCGCGTTCACGAGATCGAACTCGTCGGCGTCGCCGCGGACGACCTCGGCCTCGGCACGCAGAGCCTCGAACTGTGACAGCACTTCGCGGCGTTGGCCGAGACTCGCGAGCGGCCCCATGCGCACGCCCTCCGCGCGAGGATCGCCGACGGCGACCTTGGCAAGCGCGGCCTGCAGCGCTTCGATCACCGCACGCGTCTGAGCCGCCGGCACGAGAGCCTTGCGAATCGCCGTGCACTTCTGCCCCGCCTTGACGGTCATCTCGCGGACGACTTCCTTCACGAACAGATCGAACTCCGGCGTACCGGCGGTCGAGTCGGGCGCCAGGATCGAGGAATTGAGCGAATCCGTCTCCGCGATGAAGCGCACGGAATTGCGGATCACGGCGGGATGCTGGCGCAGCTTCCGGGCGGTCGACGCCGAACCCGTGAAGGACACCGCGTCCTGGCAGGTCAGGTGGTCGAACAGGTCGCCCAGGCTGCCGCACACCAGTTGCAGAGCGCCCTCCGGCAGGATTCCGCTCTCGATCGTTCGCCGCACGACCAGCTCGGTGAGGTAAGAGGTTGCCGTCGCTGGCTTGACGATCGCGGGCACGCCCGCGAGCAGCGTGGGCGCGAGCTTCTCGAGCATGCCCCACACCGGAAAGTTGAACGCGTTGATGTGCACCGCGGCGCCTTCGAGGGGCACACAGATGTGCTGCCCGACGAAGTTGCCGCTCTTCGCCAGCACCTCGGCGGCACCCTCGACGTAGACGCGGCTGTTCGGGAACTCGCGGTTGCCTTTGCTCGCGTACGAGAACAGCGTGCCCGCGCCACCTTCGATGTCGATCCAGGAGTCAGTGCGTGTCGCGCCCGTTGCGAAAGAGAGCGCGTAGAATTCTTCCTTTTTCTCCATGACGTATTTCGCGAGGGTACTCAGCCGCGCTGCCCGCTCGTGGAACGTCAGCTTGCGCAATGCCGGCCCACCCACGCGCCGTGCGTGCTCGAGCACTCCGCGAAAGTCGATGCCTTCGCTCGACGCCTCCGCGATCACAGCGCCGGTCGTCGCGTCCCGCAGCGCCGTCGCGTTCGCGGTCCCCGCCTGCCAGCGGCCCTGCACGTAGCTCTTCAGGATCATGAATGCTCCTCGACGTCCTCAGACTCGGCAGCAGGAGTTCGGTACGAACCGAAACAGAAAGCCCGGTACCCATTTAGTTGAAAGTCCGGTACCCATTTAGTTATTGGTACCCATTTAGTTATTCCAGGTCCGGGCGCCACCCTGCCCGAGTTCCATCAGCAGCGGCGCGGGCGACCAGTACTCTGAACCCATGGAGGCCTGGAACTGACGTACGGTGTGCAGTACGCGATCCAGGCCGAGCAGTGTCGCGTGAAACATCGGTCCGCCGCGATGACGGGGGAAGCCGTAGCCGTTGCACCAGATGACGTCGATGTCCGCCGCGCTCGCGGCGATGCCCTCGCCCAGTATCTTCGCGCCTTCGTTGATCAGCGCGTGGATGCAGCGGCTCACGATCTCCTCCGCACCGATCTCGCGCTGGCGGATCCCGAGCCGCTCGCCCTCGGCACGCAGCATCGCGTGCACCTGCGGATCGTCACTGCGTTCGCGCGTCTTCGGATCGTAGCGATAGGCGCCTTTTCCGCTCTTCTGACCGAGTCGCCCCGCTTCAACCAGCAGGTCCGCAGCCCGGTAGAACCGCGGGTCCGCCGGCAGATCGGTGCGTGCGCGACGCACCTGGTAGCCGATGTCCAGGCCGGCGAGATCGCCGACCGCGTTCGGCCCCATCGCCATGCCGAAGCGCTGCAGCGCCTCGTCGATCTGCGCGGGCGTCGCGCCCTCGAGCAGCATGAGCTGGCTCTCGCGGCCGTACGCATACAGCATGCGGTTGCCGACGAATCCGAAGCAGTTGCCGACCACGACGCCGATCTTGCCGAGTCGCCGCGCCACGGCCTGCGCCGTCGAAATCACCGCGGCATCGGTGGCATTGCCGCGCACGATCTCGACCAGCCGCATGATGTTGGCCGGGCTGAAAAAGTGCATGCCGATGACGTCGCGCGGCCGGCGCACCGCCGAGGCGATCCGATCGACGTCGAGCGTCGACGTGTTGGTGGCGAGGATCGCGCCCGGCCGGCAGATGGCGTCGAGCTGGCCGAACATCTCGCGCTTGATGTTCATGTCCTCGAAAACCGCCTCGATGACCAGGTCGGAGTTCGTGGCCACGTCGAGCGTCGTCTCCACGCCGAGCCGGCCCGCCGCCTCCTCCGCGGCCTGCGACGTGATCCGGCCCTTCTGCGCGCTCTGCGCGATCGTCGTCCTGATGCGCTCCTCGCCCTTCGCCAGGCCCGGTGCGGAAGAATCGACGAGCGCCACCCGATACCCGGACAGCAGCAGGCTGATCGCGATACCACTGCCCATGGTGCCTGCACCGATCACTGTGACGCTTTCGACCGGCCGTGGCACCGCGTCCGTGCCGCGCTTCGCCGCCTCCTTCTCTGCAAAGAACAGGTGACGCAGTGCGGACGATTGCGGCGACGTTCGCAGCCGCTCGAAGTGCTCGCGGGCCGCGCGGATTCCTGACTCGAAAGGCTGCGTGACCGATGCCTCCACGCTCGCCACGATGGCGTTCACGGCGTCGAGAGGCCTGTGCTTCGCCGGAACCCTCGCCAGCGCCGCAGTGCTGACTGCGGGATAGTCGACGGCGCGCGTCGTGAGCTCGCGCAGCCGGCGCACCGGGGCGCCACGATCGAGCAGCTCGCGCGCGCCGGCGAGCGCCGCTTCACGGTCGTCTCCCGCGAGAGTGGCGTCGATGATTCCGAGCTCGCGGGCACGCTCGAAAGCGATCGGTTCGCCCGAGAGCATCATCTCCAGCGCGACCGGCGCGCCGACGAGGCGCGGCATGCGCTGAGTACCGCCAGAACCGGGCAGCAGGCCGAGATTGATCTCCGGGAAACCGAGTCGCGTGTCGCGCGTTGCGCAACGGTAGTGGCTCGCGAGCGCGAGCTCGAGGCCGCCGCCGAGCACCTGCCCGTGAAGCGCAGCGATGACCGGCTTGTTGCACGCTTCCAGCCGCATGAGCACGTCGTTGAGCAGCGGTGCCTTTCCCGGTGCATCGAACTCGCGAATGTCGGCGCCGGCGACGAAGTGCTTCCCCGCACCGAGAATGAGGATCGCGCGGACTGACGCATCGGCATCGGCGGCTTCGATCGCCCGCAGGAGCGGCTCGCGTACCGCGTGCGCCATCGCATTGACCGGGGGATTGTCGATGGTGACCGTCGCGATACCGCCCACTTTGTCGACGAGAACGGGACTCATCAGGCGCGCTCGATGACCATCGCGATGCCCTGACCCACGCCGATGCACATCGTGCACAGCGCGTATTTGCCGGAGGTACGTGCGAGTTGGTAGGTCGCCGTCGTGGCGAGGCGCGCGCCGCTCGATCCCAGCGGGTGCCCCAGGGCGATGGCTCCACCGTTCGGATTCACGTGCGCGGCGTCATCGGCGAGACCCAGTTGCCGCGTCACCGCCAGCGCCTGCGCGGCAAACGCTTCGTTGAGCTCGATGACGTTCATCTGCTCCAGCGACAGCTTCAGCCGAGCGAGCAGCTTGCGCGTCGCCGGCACCGGACCGATGCCCATGATGCGCGGCTCCACGCCAGCAACCGCGGCACCGACCACTCGAGTGCGAGGCTTCAGGCCATACCGGGACACAGCGGCTTCGCTGGCGACGAGCACCGCGCACGCGCCATCGTTCACGCCGGACGCATTGCCGGCCGTGACGGTGCCGCCGGCGCGAAACGGCGTCGCCAGCTTCGCCAGCGCTTCGAGCGATGTCTGGCGCGGATGCTCGTCACGGCTCACGACCACCGGATCGCCTTTGCGCGCCGGGATTTTCACCGCGACGATTTCCTGCGCGAGCGTACCGTCCTCCTGCGCGCGCAACGCGCGCTGCTGGCTGCGCAAGGCGAAGGCATCCTGGTCGGCGCGTGCGACGCGAAACTCCGCGGCAACGTTTTCCGCGGTCTCCGGCATCGAGTCGATGCCGTATTGCTGCTTCATCAGCGGATTCACGAAACGCCATCCGAGCGTCGTGTCGAACATCTGCACGTCACGCGAGAACGCCGCCTCGGCCTTGCCCATCACGAACGGCGCCCGGCTCATGTTCTCGACGCCGCCCGCGATGACGATCTGCGCCTCGCCGGCGCGGATCGCGCGGGCCGCGATCGCGACCGCGTCGAGGCCGGAGCCGCACAGGCGATTCACCGTCGCGGCAGGTACATCGACGGGAAGCCCCGCCAGGAGCGCGGCCATCCGCGCGACATTGCGGTTGTCCTCGCCCGCCTGGTTGGCGCAGCCGAGGATCACGTCGTCGAGCGCCTGCCAGTCGACGCCCGCGTTGCGCTCGATCAGCGCCCGGATCGGGATGGCGCCGAGATCGTCGGCGCGTACGCTTGCTAGCGCGCCGCCGTATCGGCCGATCGGCGTCCTGACAGCATCGCAAATGAAAGCTTCAGCCACTGCCTGCTCCTATTCCGCCGTCGTCTTGCGAACCAGCGCGGACCGGCCGCGAAACAGCGCGACACGCTCGCCATTCTGGTTCGTCACCGTCACTTCGGTCACGCCACTGCGCCCGGCACGCCAGGTTTCCACGGCGGTGGCCGTCAGCACGTCGCCGCCGCGCGCGGGCATCAGAAAATCTATCGACGCCGCTGCCGCGAGCGCATCGGTGCCATGTGAGTTGCATGCAAAGGCAAAGGCGCTGTCGGCCAGTGCGAACACCAGCCCGCCGTGACACACGCGATGCCCGTTGAGCATGTCCTCTCGGACTGTCATGCGCACCGTCGCCGCGCCCGGCCCCGTCGCGATGATTTCCATCCCGAGAGCCTGCGAGGCACGATCGCCCCGGTACAAGGCTGCGATCGAAGTCGCTGCCAGTTCGTCAGCGGCGCGCTGCGCGGCGTCCGGTGTTTCCCGCCCTTTCGCCATCATTTCCCCGTGAACTTCGCAGCACGCTTCTCCATGAACGCCGCCACGCCCTCGGCATAGTCGCCCGACCATCCGAGCTCGCGTTGCAGGTCGCGCTCCACGTCGAGTTGCTCTGCGAGGGAGCGTAGCCCGCTGCCATAGATTGCTTCCTTCGTGCGCGCCAGTCCACGCGTCGGTGCCTGTGCGAGTTGCCGCGCCAGCGTATCGACCGTGGCAGAGAGCTCGCCATCGTCGACGCACTTCCAGATCAGCCCCCATTGCACCGCCTGATCCGCAGGCAGCTTCTCGCCCAGCATCGCGAGCCCGATGGCGCGGGCGGTGCCCGCAAGCCGCGGCAACGTCCAAGTGCCGCCGGAATCCGGCACGAGGCCCAGTTTGCTGAAGGACTGAATGAATGTCGCGGAGCGCGCCGCGATCACGATATCGCAAGCCAGCGCGATGTTGGCGCCGGCGCCTGCTGCCACACCGTTCACCGCGGCCACAACGGGCATCGGTAGTGTGCGCAGCGCGAGAATCAGGGGTTTGTAGTTGCGTTCGATCGACTCGCCGAGGTCGACGCCCTGCGCGCCCGGCGCCACGGCGCGATCGCCAAGATCCTGACCTGCGCAGAAACCACGGCCGGCGCCGGTGAGCACGAGCACCCGCGCACCCTCGCCCGCCAGGCGTCCGAGCGCATCGCGTACCTCCGCGTGCATCGCCGTGTTGAAACTGTTGAGCTTGTCCGGACGATTGAGCGTGAGACGCGCCAGGCCCGCGTCGACTTCGAACAGGATGGTTTCATAGGCCATGATCGCTTCTCCGGCATCGCCCGCGGACGCATCCGCCGCGTACCTACTTGTCGTCGTAGTCCAGCTCGACTTCGCTGGTGACCGGCTTCGAGCTGCACGCAAGGACGTAGCCGGCCTCGAGCTCCCAGTCCTCGAGCGCATACTGCTCGCTCATGTCGACCTTGCCGCGGGTCACGCGCGTGCGACACGTCGAGCAGACGCCGGCGCGACACGAGAAAGGCAGGTCGAAACCCGCGGCGTTCGCGGCATCCAGGATCGTCTCGCGCCCCATCGGCATCGAGAACTGGCGGCGGCGTCCGTCCATGACCAGCGTGATCGTCGCAGTCTGCGCCTTTTCCGCGGGCGCCGCCTGCAATTGCACCGGCGCGGGCGCGCGGACCGCGTGGAAGTGCTCGGAGTGGATGCGTTTCGCGTCCGCGCCCAGCGCCAGCAGTGCGTCCTTGATTTCGTCGACCGCGGGGGCGCACACCAGGAACACGTCGGCCGTGCCCGGCGCGAACACTTTACCGGCCAGCTCGCGCACCTTTGCTCCGTCGAGACGCCCGTTCCACAGCGCCGCGTCCTGCGGCTCCGAGCTCATGATGAAGTTGAGCGAGAGGCGCCCCATGTACCGGTTCTTCAGGGCCATCAGGTCTTCGAGCAGCATGGTGCGAGCGCCCGTCCGATTGCCGTAAACGAGAATGCAGCGGCTGCCAGGCTCGCCCGCGAGCACCTGCGCGAGGATCGCGTACACGGGCGTGATGCCGCAGCCCGCTGCGAAGGCGACGTAATTGCGGGTCGCGGCGCGATCCACATCGACGTGAAAGCCGCCGCTCGGTGCCAGAACGTCAACGGTCAGACCGGTGCGTACGTGGCGCGCGAGATGTTGCGACATCTGCCCGTCCGCGAGTATGCGCGGCGCGATTTCGAGTGTGGCAGATCCTGGCGGACTCACGATGGAATACGTGCGCCGTACCTCCTCGCCTTCGATCATGGCGCGCACGGCGACGTGCTGCCCGGGCTTGAAATTCAACTGTTCGCGCACCTCTGGCGGCACTGCCAGGCCGATGCGCACGGCGTCCTCGGCTTCGGGCTGATGACGAACGACCTTCAGGGGATGAAATGTGGCCATTGCGAAGGGGGCGCGGTGCTCAGATGCACTTGAAATGTTCGAACGGCTCGCGACAGGCGCGGCAGCGGCGCAGGGACTTGCAGGGCGTGGAGCCGAATTCGCTCACGCGCTCGGTGTCCTTGCTGCTGCAGCGCGGGCACGCCACCGGCGCATCGTTCAGCAGACGCCGGGGACTGGCGACGGGCGCCGAGGGTGGCGCGATGCCGTACTCGAGGAGCTGCGCGCGACCGACTTCCGTGATCCAATCGCTGGTCCACGGCGGCGACAGGACATCGCGCACGCGGTGCTTCGCAAGACCCGCGCGCTCGAGCGCCGCCCCGATCTGCGCACGAATGACCTCGGTGGCCGGGCAGCCGGAATACGTCGGCGAGACGCTGACCTCGAGCGTGCCGTCTGCGGCCAGCTCGACGGACCGCACGATGCCGAGATCGACGACACTGATCACCGGGATCTCAGGATCGAGCACGGTCGTCAGTACCTGCCACGTTCGCGCGACTTGCGAGCCTGCGGCTCGGGCAGAGCCCGAGCGCGACTCGGACCGGTTGTTCACGACTTCTACCACGCCGCACCCGGATAGGCGCGCGGCAGGAACTGCATGTCCGCCAACACGTAGCCGAGATGCTCGCCGTGTTCGCCGCGCTTGCCGAACCAGCGGTACGGCCGATCGGCGGGGCGACGCAGAGTCGCTTCCCCGAGTACGGCATCGACGCGCGTCGACCATGCACGAGCAACGTCGACGAGGTCGGGGCCCACACCCTGCTTCAGCATCAGCTGGTCCAGCTCGTCTGCCGTGCACAATTCGGTGGTGAACGGCCAAAGCTGATCGAGCGCCCGCTGCGCGCGCGCGTGGCTCTCTTCGGTGCCATCGCCGAGGCGCACGAGCCAACCGGCGCTGTAGCGCACGTGGTACTCGATCTCCTTGAGCGCCTTCGCGGCAATCTCCACGATGCGTACATCGCGCGAGGCCGTGAGTCGTTCGAACAGCTCGCGCTGCCAGGCATCGAAGAGGAACTGGCGCACGAGGGTATCGGCGAAATCCCCGTTCGGCTGGGTGACGAGCTGCACGCAACGGTAGTCCGCGGGGGCTCGCAGGAACGCAAGCTCGTCCTCGCTGCGGCCGCGGCCCTCCAGTTGCGCGGCATACGCGAGCAGCAGCCGCGCCTGGCCGACGAGATCGAGCGAAACGTTCGCGAGACCGAGGTCTTCCTCGAGCGCCGGCGCATGGCCGATCCAGCCGGTGAGCTGCTGTCCGAGAATCAGACTGGTATCGGCGAGGCGCAACACGTACTGCAGTCTCGCCTGCGCCGACGCGCTGCCTTGCGGTGTCGCGCCGATGTTCCCTGGCGCGGTCACAGCGTCTTCACCTCGTCCGGGATGTCGTAGAAGGTCGGATGGCGATACACCTTGTCCTTCGCGGGCTCGAACAGCGCGTCGGAATCCGCGGGATCCGAGGCAATGATGTCGCTCGAGCGCACCGCCCAGATGCTCACGCCTTCCTGCCGGCGCGTGTACAGGTCGCGCGCGTGCTCGATAGCCATGCGCGCATCGGTCGCGTGCACGCTGCCGACGTGTTTGTGGTCGAGACCCGAGCGGGCACGGATGAATATTTCGTAGAGCGGCCACTGGTCGTCAGACATGGAACTGTCCTCGCTCGATTCGATGGTCAGGCGGCGCGCCCGGTGCGCTGGCGCTGCTTTTCGGCATGCGCGGCAGCGGCTTCGCGAACCCAGCGTCCGTCCTCGTGCGCGTTGCGACGCGCCGCGAGACGCTCGCGATTGCATGGCCCGTTGCCGCGCAGAACCTCGTTGAACTCCGCCCAGTCGATCTCGCCAAAACTGTAGTGCTGCGTCGCCTGGTCCCAGCGTAGCAGCGGATCCGGCACCTTCAGCCCGATGAACTCGGCCTGCGGCACGGTCACGTCCACGAACTTCTGCCGCAACTCGTCGTTGGTGAAGCGCTTGATCTTCCAGCGCACGGCCTGCGCCGTGTGCTTTGACGCGGCGTCCGGCGGGCCGAACATCATCAGCGACGGCCACCACCAGCGATCGAGAGCTTCCTGTGCCATGCGCTGCTGCTCGGGCGAGCCGCGCGCCAGGTGCATCATGATTTCGTAGCCCTGCCGCTGGTGAAAGCTCTCTTCCTTGCAGATGCGGACCATCGCGCGCGCGTACGGTCCGTAGGAGCAACGGCACAGCGGGATCTGGTTCATGATCGCGGCGCCGTCCACCAGCCAGCCGATTGCGCCCACGTCGGCCCAGGTCGGCGTCGGATAGTTGAAGATGCTGGAGTACTTGGCGCGCGCCGCGAGCAGATCCTCGAGCATCTGGTCGCGCGATTGCCCGAGCGTCTCCGCCGCGCTGTACAGGTACGCGCCGTGCCCGCCCTCGTCTTGCACCTTCGCGATCAGGATTGCCTTGCGGCGCAGCGACGGCGCGCGCGACAGCCAATTGCCCTCCGGCAGCATGCCGACGATTTCGGAGTGAGCGTGCTGCGACATCTGGCGCAGCAGCGTCTGGCGATAGGCCTCCGGCATCCAGTCCTTGGGCTCGATCTTCTCCTCGGCGTCGATCTTCGCCAGGAAGCGTGCCTCGAGCTCCGGCGTCGCAGGCTGCGGACTTTCGATGGGCTTGCCGTGCTGGTCCAGACCCTGGGTGTACATCGTCTCGACCTCGCGCTCTGGACGCCGCGCTCTGTGGGCATGGATGGGCGCCGGGGACGGCCCCGAGCCTCCCGGCAATATGACACAGAGTGATCGAGCCCTCAACCTCCATTTGTGTCAGATTATTCAGTGGCGGATAATGCCGCCGTGCCTAGCCGCGCCGCATCGTCGTCCCTGTCGCTGTCCCGCTCTGCGCTGGCCGACGCGGCACGCACCCTGCTGCGCAACCTGCGCCGCCGCGGCGCCCTGCGGCCGGGGTCCCTGATCGTCACGCTGTTCGGCGATGCCATCGCGCCGCGCGGCGGTGTCGTGGCGCTCGCGAGCCTGATCCGCGCCGGCGCCCTCTTCGGGGTGACGGAACGGCACGTACGCACCTCCGTCGGCCGGCTGGCGCAGGATGGCTGGATCGAAGCGCAGCGCCAGGGCCGGGTGAGCTTCTATCGGTTATCCGAGACGGGACGGCGACGCTTCGCCGAAGCAACGCAGCGCATTTATTTTTCCGGCGAGGCGTCCGGCGAGGGCCGGCCCCAGGCGCGCAACGGTGCAGGCGGTGACGGCCGATGGACGCTGGTAGCCCTCCTGCCCGGGATGCGAGGCAATCGCGAGCGGATCCGCCGCGAAATGGCACTCCTCGGATTCGGCCAGGTGCAGCCCGGCCTGCTGGCAAGCCCGACGCGCGCCGCCGAGGACACGCTCGAGGCGCTGCGCGAGCTCGGTGTGGTCGACGAAGTCTTCGTGACGAGTGCGACTGCAGCGAGCGGCGCGGCCAGGGAAAAGATCGCGCGGCTCGCCTGGAATCTCGACGAGATCGATCGTCGCTACGAGGCCTTCCTGCGCTTGTTCTTGCCAGTGAATGCGGCCGTACTCCGCGAACGGGGGATCGCTGATCCGGCCCCCGCGACGAGTGACTCGCCCCCCGCGATTGCCCCTGACGCCGCGTTCATCGTGCGCACGCTGCTGATCCACGAATACCGCAAGACGCACCTGCGCGATCCGTTGCTGCCGGCACACATGCTGCCCTCCGATTGGAGCGGGCGACAGGCCGGCGATCTCTGCGCGCAGCTCTACGCAGCCCTGTTTCACCCCGCCGAACGCTACCTGTCCACGTTCATGCGTGCGGCAGACGGCGCCCTGCCCGATCCCCGGGCGGACACCTACAAGCGTTTCGGCGGGCTTCCGGCGCACAATGCACAGGCGGGCAGCGGCCGGGGGAAGTGAATTCCAGAGCACCGCGGCTGTCCATGATTCGCGCGGTGCGACAAGTTGCTTCGGGTCGAAGGGAGGAAGCGACCATGAAGAGCGGCGCAACACTGGCGATAGCCGTCACGATCGGCGCTGCGGGCGTCTTCGCCTACCTGTACCTCACGCGCAATCCGTCGGCGATTCCTCGTGCAGACGCCGTTGAACAGGCATCGCGCACTCCTGCCCAGACACCTGTGCTCGCTAGTGGTGACGCTACCGATTCCGGCCGCAGCGCAGCAGCGACACCGGGCAGGCCCGCGTCCTCCCCGCGGGACACATCTATATACGAGGAGCCGCGTGCGAAGCTGCCGGACAGCGACCTCGGCCGCGCGCTCGGGCAGCCCACCCAGCTCTCGCGCACCCGCTCGTTGCTCGACCTTGCGGCGTCCGCGGACCTCGCCGACATGCGCCGCCTGGTCGCAGAAGCGAATACGCTGAGCGTGCCAGCCGATCGGCGGGACGCGCTCGACGTACTGCTGCTGCGCTGGTTCGAGCTCGATCCGCAAGCTGCGCCCGCGCGCCTGGTCGACGAGGCCCTCGCGCAACCCGCGGGCATCGAGCGCAGCGAGTACCTCACGAGCATCGCGCGCGCCTGGGCACAGGTCGACGCGGCCCAGGCGTGGCGGCAGGCCGGCCGGATCGAAGAAGCGGCACTTCGCGCCGAGTACGAGGGCGCGGTGCTCGCCGTGTGGGGCGAACGCGATCCTTCGGCTGCACTGTCCGGCGTGATCGCCTTGCCACAGGGGTGGCGCAAGGATCAGCTGCTGCGCCGGGTCGCTTCCGATCTGGTGCGCCGCGACCCGACGCAGGCGCTGGCTCTCGCGATGGATGTGCCTCGCGTCGATTCCCGACCTCTGCTGATGCACATCGTGTCCGAGTGGGCCACGCACGATGCGCGCGCCGCTGCGCAATGGCTCGGTGCGAACATGAACAAGGTGAACCGCTCGGTCGCGAGCCAGCTGGCGAGCCGATATGGCGCGATCGATCCGGTCGAAGCCATGGCCTGGGCGCAGCGCGTGGACCGGACGGGCAACCGCGGCGTCATCGGGATGGCGCTCGCGGGCTACGCGGAAGTGAACCCTCAGGATGCGTTGCGCCTCGCGCTGAGCATCGACTCGGAGCAGCATCGCCGCGGCGCCATCGGCGCGGTACTCGCGACCATCGCGCGCCGTGACCCGCAGTGGGCGATGGCGAATCTCGACAAGGTGCCGGCCGGACGCGTGCGCACCGAAGCCGCCGGCGCGATCGTTGCACAGCTCGGGCGCACCGATCCACGCGCGGCGCTCGACTGGCTCAAGGGACTCGACGAAGGGGACGCCGCGAGCCAGAATTTCTCGACACTCGCCCAGACGGTCGCCGACGTCGATCCGGAGCTGGCAGTCTCGTTGACGGAGCAGGTCCCAGCCGGCGAGCGTGTCCACTGGGTCGCGAATGTCGTGCAATGGTACGCGGCGGTGGATCCGGAGGCCGCGATCCGCTGGCTGCGCTCGTATCAGAGCGATGCGAACTACCCGCAGATGCTGGCGATGACGGCGCCGCGCCTGACGATGATCGACCCGCAGGCGGCATTCGAGCTGACGCTGTCACTGCCTGATGCGAAACAGCGCGAGCGGGCCCTGATGAACATGATCCAGCAGGGAGCCGCCTGGCGCGCCCCGGAGACGGTCGCTCGTTGGATCGACCGGATCAAGGACGAAGACCTGCGCGCGCAGGCCGTGCAAAGCCTCGCGGCCCAGTGGGCCTGGCAAGACCCCGAAGCTGCCCGGCGATGGGCCCTTGGGATGCCGTCGGGCGCCGTGCGCGACTCCGCAGTCGTGGCGCTGGTCGGCGGCAAGGTGTCGATGCCCGTGGAGGAGATCAGCTCGCTCATCGGTCAGATTCAGTCGCCCGACCGCCGCAGCGACGCCGTGGCCAACAGCATCATGCGTCTGGCGCAGACCGACATCGAGGCGGCCCGCACCCTCCTGCGCCGGCATCCCCTCGACCCGGCACGGCGCGAGATGCTGACCCGGCAGCTGCGCGAGCACATGAACGTCAAGCTCTGAGCGATGAGACTCCCGCGCGTCCGCTCGCTGCCCTTCGCCCTCCTGGTCGCCTCAGTCCTTCACGCCCTGCCGTCCACGTCCGCGGCGCAAGACGCAGACGATATTCGCGACGCAGTCAACGAAATGCGGGCTCGCGGTTGCGGTGGAGCGCCCGGCCGCAACACTCGGCTGCGAGCCAATCGGCACGTCAACGCCATGGCCGAAGCGCTGGCGCGCGGTGCAAGGCTGAAGCAGGTCGTGTCCGACGAGAACTATCGCGCGCTGCGCTCGGCATCGATCCACATTTCCCGGGCTGTCGACGAGGCGGCCGTGAAACGCACGCTGCGCGCACAGTTCTGCGCCGAGGCTGTCGATCCGGATTTCGAGCACATCGGCGTGGCGCGCCGCGGGCTCGAGGCCTGGGTGGTCGTGACGAAGGCCTTCGACGCGCCCGCGGTCCGGGATGCGCCGGAGATTTCGCGGCGCATGCTGATGGCCGTCAATGCGGCACGGTCCAAGGCGCGCCGTTGCGGCAGCGATCCGGCGCCCGCCGCAGGTCCTGTCCGCCTGAGCGGCGTGCTCGAGCGCGCCGCGCGCGCGCACGCGGCGGACGTGGCGAATCAGGGCCGCATGTCGCACATCGGCAGCGACGGCAGCACGCCGTCGCAGCGCGCGACGCGCGCGAACTATGCCTGGCGCGCGGTTGGCGAGAACGTGGCAGCCGGGCAGACGACACCCGAAGCGGCGGTGCAAAGCTGGCTCGAAAGCCCGGGCCATTGCACGAACCTGATGGGCGCGCGCTTCACCGAGATGGGAATCGCCTACGCTGTCGACCTCGAGAGTCCCGACGGCATCTACTGGGTGCAACTCCTTGCCACACCCCGCTGACGCCGCGAGCTCAGGCAGATTCGCATCTCAGCCCGTATTCGCGTCCCACCACTCTTCCATGCGCTTGCGCATGGCCGCGTCCGGCAGGCGTCCGCGCCCAGCGCGCTGGTTGTCGACCAGGTGTGTCAGCTTGGTCGTTCCGGGAATGGCGCATGTCACAGCGGGATGCGAAACGACGTACTTGAGCAGCACCTGCGCCCAGCTGGTGGCGTCGATGTCATCTGCCCAGGCGGGCAACGGCTTGTCGCCCAGACGACGCAGCAGATTGCCGTCGCGCCGGCCGCCGAGCGGCATGTTCACCAGCACCGCGATCCTGCGCTCCTGCGCCAGTGGCAGAACCCGGTCCGCGGCAGCGCGATTGTCGAGCGAATAGTCCACCTGGATGAAGTCGAGCGAGTGCGCGCGCATGTAGTCCGCCATGCGCCCGTGCGCGTCCGTGTTCGAGGTGGTGATGCCGATGTAGCGGAACTTGCGCGCTGCCTTGCCGTCGCGCAGCGCCGGCATCAGGACATCGACACCGTCGAGGTTGTGAACCTGCATGAGATCGAAGCGATCCGTACGCAGGCGTCGGAAGGATTCCGCGATCATCTGCGCGCCACGCTTGGCATCGCCCTCGGGCGCGGTCACCTTGGTGGCGAGGAAGAACTTGTCGCGATTCCTGAGCTCCCCGATCAGTTCGCCCAGCACGACCTCCGACTGCCGGTACGCCGGCGCGGTATCGACCACCGTACCTCCGAGGTCCGGCATCTTCTCGAGAACCTCGCGGCGTGCGGCGCGCTCCTCGGGCGTCGTCGGGCTGTAGTTGTTCGTTCCGAGGCCGATCACCGGCAGCGTCTCGCCGGTGGAGGGAATGGCGCGCGTGATGGCCGCACCTTCGCCGGAGGCGGCGCCGAAGACGGGTGCGACGAGGCCAGCGGCGCCGGCCAGCGCGCCGAACCTGACGACGTCGCGTCGCGTGAAGAATCGGCCGAAGCGGTGAGTCACGGGTGCTCCTTTGGCATCATTTTCAAACAGGGACGGCGCAACAGCTGATGAAACCCGGGAGGCAGATGACGACCCGGCAGGCAGTGGGCAACCTGAGCGATGATAAACGCGATGATAAACGATAGCGGACCATGAAAGATCGGGCGGTCCTGGTGCTGGGCGGATACGGCGTATTCGGCAGGCTGATCTGCGAATCGCTGATCCGCGCGGGCATCGACGTCATCCTCGCCGGCCGGGACGCCGCGGCGGCCGGCAGGGTCGCCTCCGGCCTCGGGCCTCGCGCGCATTCGGCACGCCTCGACGTTCAGTCCGCCGGGCTCGCGCGGGAACTCGCAGCCATCGATCCGCTGCTCGTCGTCAATACCGCTGGACCGTTTCAGGCGCGTGACTATTCAGTGCCACGCGCCTGCATCGCGAGCGGGATCAGCTACATCGACCTCGCTGATGCACGAGCTTACGTCGCCGGCATCGGCGCACTCGACGCCGATGCCCGGTCGCACGGAGTGCTGGTGACGAGCGGCGCTTCCACTTGTCCCGCTCTTTCGACGGCAATCGTCGACCAGATCGGCAGCGGCCTGCGACTCGAAGAAGTTTCCTTCGGGATCGCGCCGGGGCTGCGCCAGGCGCGCGGCCTGGCTACCGCGCGGGCGGTGCTCGGATACTGCGGCAAGAGGATCCCGGTCTTTCTCCAAGGTGCGAGGCAACAACGTGGGGGCTGGAGCGGTACCGTGCGCCACGACTTTCCGCCGCCGGTCGGCCGCCGGTGGTTGTCACGAGTCGACCTGCCGGAGCAGGCGCTCTGGCCGGCTCGCTATCCCTCGCTCTCGCGTATCGAATCGCGAGCCGGCGTCGAACCCGCGATCCTGCATCTCGGCCTGGTCGCGCTGACCTGGCTGGTACGCGCGCGCCTGTCGAGTTCGCTCGCACCGCACGCGGAACGCCTCCTGCGTGTCGCAGCGCTGTTCGAGAACCGCGGCTCAGCAACCGGTGCGATGTTTGTTCGTGTCGAAGGAGTTGACGACGCCGGCGTCCGCCACCGACGCACGTGGTCGATCGTCGCGGAGCGCGGCGATGGATTGCGCATTCCCGTCGCCGCGGCCATCGCCGTGAGCAAACGCCTGGTCGGTATCCCCGGCTACCCGGCACTGCGGGCTCGGGGCGCGTTGCCCTGCCTTGGACTCTTGTCGGCTGGCGAGATCCTCGCGGAGCTCGACGGCCACGCGATCCGGACTCAACTGCGCGAGGAAGCGCCGCCTCAGTCGGGAAAACGGTCGCGTTCGACCGCCGCCGGCACGTAGCACCCCCCCTGCGTCCGAACCAGGAATAGCGGCGTCGCGCCAACGCACGATACACGGCGTCCGGCAAATGCCGCGGGACTATCCGTGCGACTCCCGCAAATCCCCGCGAGCGGCATCGACGACTCTTCGTTCGACGCTTCCGCGGTAGCCTACGACGTGGCCGACGAACGGCAGAGTGACATTCACCTCGAAGCAGTAACGGCCTTCACGCTGTGTGCAACGTGCCGTCGTCTGCTGGAGCCAGGCCCGCGGAGCCGGGATGCCGAGAAGGCGCACCGACTCGAGCAGCCACTCCATGTTGCCGCCGGCTTCGCGGAGTCTGAACCGCAGCTGGAGCGGGCCGAGCTGCTCCGCCAGCAGGCCGCCGCAAGCACGCAGCACGGAACGCATCGGTGCGCTGTCGCCAAAGCGGCGCGTCCAGGTCTCGCCGTCCGTTGCGACATCGAGGTCCACGCGGACCGGTCCATCGGTCTGAACGTGTGGCAGGGAGGCCAGCCTGCAGATCGCGCGGGCCAGCAGCGAACGGCCGCGAGTCACGCTCGCGGTCCCTTGCAGGCATTGCGATCGCCCGTCGTGCACGTCGCGGATGCGCGCGCCCAGACGTGTGAACGATGCTCCCAGCAGATCGGCGAAGAGTCCGCGAGGCGGGAACGATGCGATGTCGCTGTTGCTCACGATGTCGGTGCTACCGCTCACGTCGAATCAGTGCCGGCGGATCGCTGAAGAACGCCACCTGGCGGATGACTTCGCCGAACAGCGGATGACGCACGCTCAGCGTGAAGCTGAAGCGCCCGTCACGCTCTTCGCGATGCGCCACCTCGATTCGCCCCGGCATGAGGAAGCTCGGCAACGGCAGGCGCCACCGTCCGCAGCGCAGGAAATAGCCGGCGCTGCGAAACACCAGCGCTCGATGTGCGACGTGGAGCGTGAGGTCCATGCCGACGCCGCAGCCGACGCATTCTTCGAGGCCAGTGGCGCCGGCGAAACGCTTGGCGGAATGGATCACCTGGGGAAACGCCCCGGGCCGGCTGTAGGCCCGCGTCCACAGCTGGCCACCGATCGCCTCGTCTTCCGTGACCATCACAGCCGCAGCCGCGCGACCGCCGGGTGCCAGCGGCAACGGCGAGCCGATGAAGCGCCCCAGGAATCCGAACAGGCGGCCAACGGCAGTCATCTGCGTTTCCGCCACCTCGCCAACGAACACCAGGGACTGCGCGTGCGCGAGTTTCACGGAGAAACGTCGCTGGATGGGACGGGGCAGTTGCTGCCACAGCTGCGGGTCGATGAGCGCCCGAAACCGGGGTTCGTCCCCTGCCTGCACCAGCCGCGGCGAGGATGTCGCTTGCAAGGCCTTGCTCACGGTCACCCTCCTCGCCTGGCCTTCCCGTCGTGTTGTGCTAGCCAGACGCGCCGCGCTTGCCGCGGGCTCGCTCCAGCACGCGCACCACCCCTGCCCCGAGCTTCATCAGGGCCAGCATCTGGTTCTTGGGCAAGGTCAACATCTGGTCATACCAGCTGCCGGCTCGCTCGACGAACTCGAGCATCTCCTCGAGGCGGCGGCGCACCTGCGGACTCAGGTCGCCGTCCGACCGCGCTTCCGCCAGACACTCGCGCAGCGCGTTGGCTGCCGGATCGAGCTCGCGCTGCTTACGGCCCACAGCAATGCGCTGAACCATCGTCCAGAGATCGGTTTCGGCCGCGAAGTGCTCGCGCCGGTCGCCCAGCACCGGAACGCGGCGGATCAGGTTCCAGCCCGCGAGCTCACGCAGCGACGTCGAAACGTTCGAGCGCGCCATGTCGAGGAGCCCCGCTATCTCATCGGCCGTCAGGGGCCTTTCGGCGGCGAAGAGCAGCGCGTGCACCTGGCTCACGGAACGGGTCACGCCCCAGCGGTCGGCCAGGTTGCCCCAATGCAGCACGAAGCGGCGGACCGCGTCCGGCAATTTGTCATATGTACCTGTAATTTCTGTCATCACAGAAATTACAGCCTCTTCCGATACCACCGTCAATGCGCCGCCGACGAACGGCGAGCGGCAGGTGCTCGCAACGTCGGTCTGGTGAAGGGCCGGCCCGGCGAAGGCTGGAGGTTAGGGTCCGCGGTCCTTGCGGTTCCCCGCCGAGTCCTTGCGCGCCAACGCGAATGCCTCCCCGCACCACTCATTCTCGCCCGGCCCCATTTCGATGAGCGCGAGCAGTGCGGCGGGCGGCGCGAGGGCATAGAGCGCAACCGCCGCGGCGGCGCGCGCGACCAGTGGCCCGGGCTTGGGGCGCACCGTAGGATCCTTGAACGTGCCGCTCACCTCGAGCGGCACACGCAGCGTCAGCGGGCTCTTGTCCTTGGGCTGCGGGCGCAGGTCGAGATCGAGGCTCTCCTGGCCTGCTGCGGAACGCCGTCTGCGGAACAGCCGCTGCCCCGCGGCTGGCTGCCCGGCACGACCTGCATTCAGCGAAATGCCTTCGTCCCGCCGGTCCGCTCAGGGAACAGCTGCAACACCCGATCGGCCTCCTCCTACAAGTCGACGCGACACGGACCTACTCGCAGCCCGGGAGGGGCGTGGAATACTCACCGCCGCTGAACACTCGATGCGGACATGGTTCGGCCGGTCAGGGGCTCCGGCTGCAGGATGCAGCGCATGGATGCGTGGAGCCCCGGCCCGTTCCGCGGCTATCCAAACCTCCTGACCGGAGCTAGCCACCCCCTCCTCCAGCATGACAGCGGCCGACGCAGGGATGACGTTGTCCGAACCGCACGCGATCGCAGCGATGCTGCTCACGATCGGCGCGCTGTACCTCTTTTCGCGCGAGCGTTTTCCGATCGAGGCCGCCAGCCTGCTGGTGCTCGCGTTGCTGACGATCGGCTTCAGCGCGTTCCCCTACCGTACGCCCCGCGGCACGCTCGACCCCCTCGAATTCTTCCAGGGTTTCGGCAACGAAGCCCTGGTGGCGATCTGTGCGCTGCTGATCGCGAGCCAGGGCCTCGTGCGCACTGGGGCGCTGGCTCCGATCGGACGCATCGTTGCACGCGTGTGGACGGTCAGCCCCCTGGCCGCGCTGGGCGTGATGCTGGTCATCACAGCGGCGGTCAGCGCTTTCATGAACAACACGCCGCAGGTCGTGCTCATGATCCCGATCCTCATCAGCGCCGCCCTGCGTTCCTCGACGTCCGCGTCCCCGACGCTGATGCCGATGACGTTCGCATCGCAGATCGGCGGCATGGCCACGCCGATCGGCACGTCACTCAACCTGCTGGTGATCGGCAGCGCCGCCAGCCTCGGCGTGCCGCGGTTCGGCATGTTCGATTTCATCGAGCCGGCCGCGATCGCCGCCTGTTGCGGGCTCCTCTATCTCTGGCTCATCGCTCCGCGCCTGCTGCCGTCGCGACCGGCCGCACAGCTCGACATCTCGCCCCGCATCTTCACGGCGCAGATGCGAATACCCGCGGATTCGCCGATCGCAGGAGCTGCGCTCAGCGATCTGCTGCGACGCACCGACAACCGCATGAGTGTCCGTCGCGTCCTGCGCGGGCCCGGCCTCGCCCTCGCGCCCTTGCCGGACATGGTCATCCAGCCCGACGACCAGCTGCTGACACGCGACACGCCCGAACACCTGATGGAATTCGCGCGGCTGCTGGGCGCGCAGCTCTACAGCGGCGACATCCCGGTCGACGCCGAGCACCCCCTGAGCGCGCCGGACCAGCAAACCGCGGAGATCGTGGTGACACAAACGTCACCGCTCAACCAGCGGACGCTGGCGCAGGTCGACTACGACGAGCGGTACGAGTTCACGCCGCTGGCGATTCACCGGCCCGGGCAGCCGCTCGACACCGAGAAACGCGCGCAACTGCGCGAAGAGCGCCTGCGAACGGGCGACGTGCTGTTGGTGCAGGGCGCCGCGGAACAGATCGGTGCGCTGAAGCGCAGCGGCGACCTGCTCGTGCTCGATGCGACTTCCGATGTGCTGCAGACCTCCCGCGCACCGCTCGCGCTCGCGATCATGCTCGGGATCGTCGTGATCGCAGCGGCGCGCGTCGCACCCATCGCGATCGCGGCAGTCGCCGGCGTCCTGCTGATGCTGGTGACCGGCTGCCTGCGCTGGCGCGACGGCGTGCGGGCGCTCGACTCCTCCATGATCATGCTCACCGTTGCGAGCCTCGCCCTGAGTCACGCACTGGTGCAGACCGGTGCCGCCGCTTACCTGGCAACTCTCCTCATGCAGGCCAGCGCCAGCGTTCCGTCGGTGGTGGTGATGAGCCTGCTGATGCTGACCATGGCCGTGCTCAGCAATCTCGTCTCCAACACCGCGGCAGCGCTGATCGGCACGCCCATCGCCGTCGAGCTGGCGCGCCAGCTCGGTGCCGCGCCCGAGCCGTTCGTGCTCGCCGTGCTGTTCGGCGTGAACATGGGGTTCGCAACTCCGGTCGCTGACAACTGCAACCTGCTCGTTTACGGCGCAGGCGGCTACACGTTCCGCGATTTCGTGCGCGTGGGCGTGCCACTCACGATCGTCATGTGGCTCGCACTCAGCTGGATCCTGCCGCAGTTCTATCCCTTGCACTGAAACCCGCCGCACTGAAACAGAACCTGCCAGCGGATTTCACGGCGTTGCAGTTTCCATGCCACGAAACTCTGACACACAATTGCTGTCAGTTGTCGGACAAACACCGACGTACATCGGCGGTCGAGTTCGATAGAGTTCGGGCTGTTCGGGCTGGAGGTCCAAGGCAATGGCAACAAAACGCATGCGACGACGCGCGTGGTCGTCCCGAGACGAGTCACAGTTTCGTCAGATGGTGAAGCAGAGCACGTCGACACGCGCTATTGCTTCGAAGCTCAGGCGCACACCGCAGGCAATACGCTCCAAGGCGCACCAGATGCGCCTGTCGCTGCGTTCAGGGTTGCGCTCGCGCCGTTCTGCACGGCGCTGAGTGGCCACAGTTGCAGCCCGGCGGCTGTAACTATTGCAACTGCCCTCGCGGGGCAGTCAGCGCACGCGCGTGATGGCGCAGATGATCGTCCACGAAACTGGCGATGAAGTAGTAGCCGTGGTCGTAGCCCGGCTGCGTGCGTAGCTGCAGTTCCGTCCCGGATTCGCGGCACGCCGCCGCGAATGCCTCGGGGCGGAGCTGTTCGGCCAGGAATCTGTCGTCCGACCCCTGATCGATGAGGATCGGGTGCGGAAAGCGGCTGCGCGCCGCCAGCGCGCTCGCGTCGTAGTCCCGCCATGCGGCCCGATCGGTTCCGAGGTAGCCGGTGAAGGCCTTCTGGCCCCACGGCACCTGGCTGGGCGCGACGATGGGCGCGAACGCGGAGACGCAGCGGTACTGGCCGGGATTGCGCAGCGCGCACACCAGGGCGCCGTGGCCGCCCATCGAGTGCCCGAAAATGCCCTGCCTCGCGGGATCTGCCGGGAATTCGGCGGCGACGATCCGCGGCAACTCCTCGGTGACGTAGGAATACATGCGGTAGTTCGCCGACCACGGCGGCTGCACGGCATCGACGTAGAAACCGGCGGCGAGGCCGAAGTCCCAGCTCGCGTCATCGCCCGGGAAACGCACCCGTCGCGGACTGGTATCGGGCGCCACCAGCATCAGGCCAAGCCGGGCGGCCAGCCGCTGCGCACCCGCCTTGACCATGAAGGTTTCCTCGGTGCACGTCAGACCGGCGAGATAGTAGAGCACCGCCACGGGGCCGGCGGCGACCTGGGGCGGCAGGTACACGGAGAAACGCATCTCCGTGCGGCATTCGCTCGAATCGTGCGCGTAGAAACGCTGCGAGCCGCCGAAGCAGCCGTGCTGGGAGACCAGGCGCAGACCCATCGGGACGAGCCCTTCCTTATTTCGTCACGACTAGTACGTCACGACGCTGCGGATGGACTCGCCTTCGTGCATCAGGTCGAACGCGCGGTTGATGTCGGCGAGCGGCATGGTGTGCGTGATGAGCTCGTCGATGCGGATGCGCCCGTCCATGTACCAGTCGACGATCTTCGGCACGTCGCGCCGGCCGCGCGCGCCACCGAAGGCGGTGCCCTTCCAGACGCGACCGGTCACGAGCTGGAACGGGCGCGTGCGTATCTCCTGTCCCGCGCCCGCCACGCCGATGATCACTGACACGCCCCAGCCACGGTGGCAGCACTCGAGAGCTTGGCGCATGAGATCGACGTTGCCGACGCATTCGAAGCTGTAGTCCGCGCCGCCGTCCGTGAGCGCGACGAGGTGTTGCACGAGATCGCCGTCGACCTCGCGCGGATTGACGAAATGCGTCATGCCGAACGATTCGGCGAGCGCGCGGCGCCTGGGGTTGATGTCGACGCCGACGATCCTGTTGGCGCCGACCAGGCGCGCCCCCTGGATCACGTTGAGGCCGATACCGCCGAGCCCGAAGACCACCACGTTGGCCCCGGACTCCACCTTCGCGGTGTTGATCACTGCGCCGATACCAGTGGTGACGCCACAGCCGATGTAGCAGACCTTGTCGAACGGCGCATCCTCGCGGATCTTCGCGACCGCGATCTCGGGCAGCACGGTGAAATTGGCGAACGTCGAGCAGCCCATGTAGTGGTGGATCTTCTGGCCGCCCAGCGAGAAACGGCTGGTGCCGTCCGGCATCACGCCCTTGCCCTGCGTGGCGCGGATCGCGGTGCACAGGTTGGTCTTGCCCGACAGGCACGATTTGCACTGCCGGCATTCCGGCGTGTAGAGCGGAATGACGTGATCGCCCTTCATCACGGAGGTGACGCCGCTGCCGACGTCCACCACGACGCCCGCGCCCTCGTGGCCGAAGATCACGGGGAACAGGCCTTCGGGGTCGGCGCCCGAGCGCGTGAACTCATCCGTGTGACACACGCCGCTCGCCCGGATCTCGACCAGGACCTCGCCCGCCTGTGGTCCGTCCAGGTCCACGGTCAGGACTTCCAGCGGCTTGCCAGCGGCATGGGCGATTGCAGCGCGAGTTTTCATGGCCGGATCCTCCGGGGCAAATCTTGACACAAGAACGCCCGGGTCGGCACGTTGCACTGCCGGCGAACAGGAGGGTGCGTGCCGATCGGGCACGCTTGCGTGGGCGACGAGGCGCCCGATTTCGAGATTGGCGGCGCTAGGCCGCAGTTTGCCGCGATGCTTCCGGCTGCGATGCCGCGCCCGCGTTGAACTTCTGCATCCAGGTGAAGCACTCCGCGGCCGGCAGCGCGCGGTTGTAGTGATACCCCTGCCCCACGTCGTACCCGGCCTCGCGCAGGAACGCGGCCTCCCACTCAGTCTCCACGCCTTCCGCGACCACCTGCAGGCCGAGCGCGTGCGCGAGCTGGGCCGTCGACTGCACGATCACGCGGTCGTCCTCGCGCGCGCGCATGTTCATCACGAAGGACTTGTCCAGCTTGAGCGCGTGCACCGGCAGGTCGCGCAGATACGCGAGCGAGGAGAAGCCGGTGCCGTAGTCGTCGATGGCGATCGCCACGCCGAGGTCGTGAATCTGGCGGATGACCGCGAGCGCACGCGTCGTGTCCTGCATCATCGCGCTCTCGGTGATCTCGAGCTCGAGCTGTTGCGCACGCACGCCGGAAGATTCGAGCAAAGCACGCAGGCGTGCCGGGAATCCCGTGTCCTGCAGGATGCGCGCGGACAGGTTCACGGCGACGCGGACGTCGAGACCGCGCTGGCGCCAACGGCGATGTTGCGCGAGCGCCTCGGTGACCGTCCACTCCGTGAGCGGCTGGATCAGGTCCGTGGTCTCTGCGACGCTCATGAACTCGCCCGGGCTCACGGCACCGAGCGCCGGATGCTTCCAGCGCAGCAGCGCCTCGGCGCTCTCGCACTTGCCCGTATGCAGATTGACCTGCGGCTGGTAGTGCAGCGACAGGGCCGGCGTGCCGATCGCGGCTCGCAACTCGCTCACCATCGTCAGCTTGCGCAGCGTGTACTCGTCGAGCGCGGCGTCGTAGTGCTCGCATACCGCGCCGCGCCGCTTGGCGACGTACATGGCGACGTCGGCGTACTTGAGCAACGCGTCGCCGTCGCGCGAGTCCACCGGGAAACGCGCGATGCCGACGCTGACGCCGATGTCGATCGCCACGCCGCCGGCCTGGATGGGTGCGCGCAGGCTGTCGCTGAGCGCGTGCGCGATCCGCTCGCTGGCGACACGATCCTCGGCCGGGGCCAGGACCACCGTGAACTCGTCGCCACCGATGCGCGCCAGGAAACCCGATGCGCCGATCGTGCGCTGGAAGCGCTGCGCCACTTCGCACAGCACCTTGTCGCCGACGTTGTGCCCCAGCGTATCGTTCACTTCCTTGAAGCGTGACAGGTCCAGCATGAGGAGTGCGGCGCTCTCGGCCGCCGCTTTGCCCGCCAGCGTGCGGTTGAGATGCGTGTTGAGCGCGGCGCGGTTCGGCAGCGAGGTGAGCGGATCGTGCGTCGCCTGGTACTCGAGCTTGCGCTCGTGCGCCTTGCGCTCGCTGATGTCGCGCACGATAGCCGTGTACAGGCGCTCCTGCAGATGCACGCGGCTCACCGACAGCTCCACCGGGAACACCTTGCCGGCCTCGGTGCGCGCCTCCCACTCGGAAATGGCTCCGGCCAGGACTTCGAACGACTGGCCAGCGAGGTCGCCCAGATCGACGGGCAGCGTGGGAATGAAACGGCCGATCGGCACGCCGATCAGCGCCTCGTGGCGGCAACCGAAGAGCCGCGCTGCCGCCGGATTGGCGGTCTGCACGACCCCGGCGGCATCGAGACACAGGATGCAATCGTGCGAGGATTCGACGACGCTCTTGAGAAGCGCGCCACGCCGCCGTGCACCGATCGCGTACACGAGCGCGCGCCACGTCTGCCGGTCCAGCGAGCGCAGCGTGATGAAGAGGAAGGTACCGAAGGCGATGGCGAGAACCGGGACGAGCTCGATCGCCGTTCCCAGGAGGGTGTAGGCCCCCAGCCAGAGGGCAACTGCCGCGATCGCGCAACCGCCGAATGCCAGCGCGTTGCGGCGCCAGTCACGCGCGCGCACGATCAGGACGCAGGCGAGCGTCGAGCAGGCGAGCAGCAGCCAAAGTGCCCACGCGGGCAATTCGGTCACGCGCGAGGAACGCAGCGTTTCCGTCGCCAGGGCGAGCACCACGACGCCGGGCAGCGACTTGTAGACCGGCACCGACACCATGTCGCCCAGCTCGACGGCAGTGGCGCCGAGGTAGACGGTCTTGCCGGTGAATTCGGACGGATCGACGCGACCTGCCAGCACATCGACATAGGACACGTAGCCGAACGAGGCAGGCGAGATTGCGAAGTCGATCAGCGGATCCGTGCTGCCATCGAGGACCGCGTGCGCGGCGAGCGCCGGAACCGAAATCACCTGATCGCTGCCGTTGCCCCACACCGTGCGCACGCGACGCACGCGCCCGTCCCGTTCCGTGGAAAGGTTGACGGCCGCCAGGTCGACATGCGGCACGAGGGCATCGATCGGTTGGGTCCGAAGCAGCTCGCTGTCTGCGCTGCTGGCGTGCTGGAAGAACGCCGGCAGCACCACGTTGCGACCCTGCCAGCCCGCCAGGGCGGCCTCGAGCTCGGCATCGTCGTACGGACTCTGATGCGAGCTGAAGTCGATGTCGATGAAGAGTTGCCGCGGGCGTCCCTGGTTCAGCTCGCGGATCACAGCCGCGTGCTGTCGCCGCGGCCAGGGCCAATCGCTCAGCGCGGCGAGGCTGCGCGCGTCAATGCCGACGATGACGATGTCGGAGTCGACCTCGTGTCGCAGCAGGCGCGCGCGTACGTCAGTGGCGCTGTATTCGAGGGTAGTGAAGAGACCGGCCGCGCGCAGTAGCGCGACCGATGTGAGGATCGCCAGCGCGACGAGCGGCCAACCGAACCGCCGCGAGCTTCTCACCTTCCGCCGCGCAGACGATCGAGCAGTCCGCCCAGCAAGCCGCCGTCACTGGGCGGCTCTGGCGCCGGGGGTGCCGGCGGTGTGGCGCCGGGAGCCGCATCGTCGCCTCCGCCCAGATCCAGGCCGAGATCGAGTCCGTCATCGCCGCCGAGCCCGAGATCCAGCCCGAGATCGGTGCCGCCGATGTCGAGATCCAAGCCGAGATCGATGCCCCCCGTGCCGGCGCCCACGTCCACACCCGCGTCCACAACAGGTGTGCCGACATCTGCGCCGAGGTCGACATCCAGGCCGCCTGCCCCCACGCCGACGCCGACGTCTGCCCCGACATCCGCGAGCGGCGTGCCGACATCAATACCCGTGTCGAGGTCGATCGAGCCGGTGCCCGCGTCGACATCGAGACCGATGTCCGCGCCGACATCCGCCACCGGCGTGCCGACATCGACGCCCGCGTCGAGACCAATCGAGCCCGTGCCCGCGTCGACATCGAGGCCGATGGCCGCGCCAACATCCGCGACCGGCGTGCCGACATCGACACCAACGTCGACTTCGACCGACCCGGCGCCGAGATCGACGCCAACGTCCGCAGCAATGTCTGCGACTGGCGTGCTGCCGAGGCCGACCGAGGCATCGACTCCCACATCGACGCTACCGCTTCCGAGATCGACGCCAACGTCCGCTCCGACGTCGACCGTTGCAACTCCGGCGTCCACGCCGACATCGGCACCGATGGCAACCGAGCCACCGCCGATATCTGCGCTGACGCTCGCGCCTACATCGATCGGGCCGACTCCCGCCGTCACGCCGACATCAGCGGCCACACCCGGAGACCCGACGTCCAAGCCAACCGAAACACCCACGCCGACGGGGGTGCTATCCGATCCCACGGCAAGACCGACATCGACGGCCGGCTTCAGTAATCCACTCGAGAGATCGACAGTCGCATTCGCCGCAATCGGATCGAGCTGCACGCCGCCGCTCAGCTGCCCATTGCCGCCCGACACCACCACGCGACCGCCGCCGTTGGGCTGACCGCCGCCGTTGGGCTGACCGCCACTGTTGCCACCGCCGCGACCGTTGTTGTTGCCGCTATCGTCGTCGCGACTGCCGGGCGTGCCGGCGGAGCCATCGCGATTCGGCTGTGAGCCGTTGTCGCTGTGCGAGCTCGTGGGCGCCGGCGTGCGCCCCGCGACGAGATTGTCCTGCGCGGGCGTGCGCACGGCCTCGCCCGAGCTCATCTTGATCACGCGAATCGCCTTGTCGCTCTGCTGGCGGATCGCCATCTCGCCGGCGTTGAGGTCGACCACGTCGCTGCCGTCGGGCGCGCGCACTTCGAGACGTCCTTCAAAGAGCGAGACGGTCGCGCTGTCGCCCTGCACCGCCACGTTGAACTGGGTGCCCTTGATGACCGCGACCAGGTACGGCGTTTCCACACGCAGTTTCTTGGCCTCGCGCTTACCGACGCTGTAGAACACGTTGCCGCGCGACTGGATCACTCGTTCGATCGGCGTACCGGCGGCAGTGACGGGGATCTCGACGCCGGTGTCCGCGGCGATCGAAACCGTCGTGACGTCCTGCTTGAGATCGAGGGCGCCGTTCGCGCCGGTAACGACGCTTGCGGGCAATTCGACGATCGTCCCGGCCTGCACCGCGCGAGCCTGACCGCGCATCGTGACGCGCACGTCGCCCTTGACGGCGGTGACCACGATCGACTGCGCCGGCTCGGCCGCGTGGGCAGTTGCGAACTGCATCACGGTCAGCAGCACGGCGAGCAGGAAGCGCCCGCGAACCAGGTTCAGCACGGAAATCTCGTTCATGTTGTTCGCTTGCCCCGTCAGGGAGGCCCTTTCATCAAGTCTGCGCATCGTACTGTCGGCCGGCGCCGACAGGTGTGAGGGTGATCTCATCATTGCCGCCCTCCGATCAGGAAAATGCCCAGCCCGAAAGCATCCGGGATACCCATGTTGCATAAGACCGCCGCCGCCCTCGCTGCACTTTCCATAATCGGCTCCGCGCACGCTTCCGAGCCGCAGATGCTCACTACGGCCGTGATTCAGGGCAGCACCGCGTACTCGCCCGCCGAACTCTTCGAGTCCTATCGCGACCAGCTCGGCAAGCCGGTGACACGCGATTCGGCGCGCGCGATCGTGACCGAGTTGCAGGAGATGTACGCGCGCGACGGCTACAGCAAGCCGGAGCTGGCCCTGGACGGCGATCTGGCAGCGCGCGGCATCCTGCAGATCGACGTGTTCGAGCCACACATCACGGCGGTCAAGCTCAGCGGCGACGCGGGTCCGCACGCCGAGACGCTCGCGGCGGCGACGGAGGAACTGCGCCAACGCCGCCCCCTGCGCCGCGAGGAGATGCAGAACACTCTGCGCCAGCTGCGCGAGTTGCCTGGTCTTGCGGTTACGGCCAACACGCGCCGCGACGAAGCGGTGCGCAACGGGTTCGAGCTGCTGGTCGACGCCAGCTTCCGGCCCGTCGACAGTACTCTGCGCCTGACGAACCGCGGCACCGGCGAGATCGGCCCGGTGTTCGCGCTCGGCCAGTTCGTGGCCAACGGGCTTTTCGGGATCGAGGAAAAGATCGGCGTGCTCACCGCCACTGCCAGTGAGTACGACGAGTTCCATGGCGGCGGACTCTTCGTCGACGTGCCCACCGGCCTCGACGAAACACGCGCCATGCTCATGGCGTTTCGCTCCACGTCCAACCCGACCGAGGCCGGCGACGACGTCGACGATCAGTACATGCGGGACCGCATGTTCCTCAAGGTCACACATCGCCTCGACGGCGCAGCGCGCGTGCACTGGACGGCCTACGGACAGCTCGAGCTCGAAGACCTGGAGATCGAGCAGGACGGCGCCGAGATGCGCGACGATCAGCTGCGCATCCTGACGCTGGGCACGCGCATCGGCTGGCGCAGCGGCGACAGCTTGCAGCACAGCGCCACGATCGACGCGCTGCAAGGCCTCGACGCGCTGGGCGCCGGCCTCGACGCACAGGACCTCGCGATCGACGAACGCAGCATCGACTTCACGGCGCTCAAGCTGACGTACATGCTGCAGGTGCCCTTCGCCGAGCACTGGTCGGTGCGCCTCGACGTGTTGGGGCAGTATTCGAACGACGTGGTACCCGACAGCCAGCGCTTCAAGATCGGCGGCGACCGCCTCGGCCGCGGCTTCGAAGTGGCCGAGATCGCGGGCGACAGCGGCGCCGGCGGCAAGCTCGAGCTGCGCCGCGGGCTGAGCTCCGACCTGCCGGTCGTCGGCAAGACGTCGGCCTACGCTTTCTACGACCTCGGCGCCGCGTGGAAATCGAACGCGTCGGGCCGCGAGTCCGCGGCGACGGCCGGGCTCGGCGTGGCGATCAGCGGCACGCACATCTCAGGGAGCGTCGAGGTTGCCACGCCGCTCACGGGCACCGACATCGAAGGCAGCGACGCGACCTCCGTATTCGGCGAGCTGACGCTGCGCTTCTGACGTCGGCCTGCCGACGCCGGGCTTGCGCCGGTGCTACGGCTTCGCGAGCGACGCGGGCGTGGACTTGCGCAGTTCCGCGGCTACCGCCTCGGCGCGTTCCAGCGCACGCAGGAGGTTGCCGCCAGCAACGGCCTTGAGCTCCTCATCGCTCCAGCCGCGCCGGATCAGCTCGGCGAAGAGATTCGGATACATCGACACGTCGCTCAGCCCGACCGGCCAGAACTCGTTGCCATCGAAATCGCCGCCGATGCCGATGTTCTGTGCGCTGGCCACTTTGCGGATGTGGTCGAAGTGGTCGGCGACCTTCGCGATGCTGGTCGGCGGCAGCTTCAGCTGACCCATTACTTCCTGGTAGATCTTCTCGCGATCCGCATCGTTCTTCGCGCCGCGCGTACGCAGGTTGAACTCAGCCATTTTCGGCTGCAGCACGCGCGCGACGTCCTGGTCGACGAAGCCGGCGACGAACGTCACCATGATCACGCCGCCGTTGGCCGGCAGGCGTGCCAGGAGCTCGTCCGAAACGTTGCGCGGCACATCGCACAGGGCGCGCGCCGCCGAATGCGAGAAAATCACCGGAGCCCGCGACACGCGCAGGGCATCTTCCATGGTTCCTTCCGCGGTGTGCGACAGGTCCACCAGCATGCCGAGGCGGTTCATCTCCCGCACGACCTCCTCGCCGAACGCGTTGAGGCCGCCATGCCGCGCCGGCATCTGCGCGGCGGAATCTGCCCAGTCGGTGTGCGTGTTGTGCGTGAGCGTCATGTAGCGCACACCGAGGTCGTAGTACGTACGAAGCGCGCCGAGGGAATTCTCGATGGCGTGCCCGCCCTCGATGCCGAGCATCGAGCCGATCAGGTTGCGCTGGTGCGCCGCGCGGATTTCGGCGGCGGTGCCCGCCATCAGCAGGGCCTGCGGGTAGCGCTCGACGATGCGGCGCGCGATGTCGATCTGCTCGAGCTGCGTACGAGCGAATCCGCCCGGCGCCTCGCCTGGTGTGTACACGGACCAGAACTGCGCGCGCACTTCGCCCTCGCGCAGACGCGCCAGGTCCGTATGGCCGCTGGCATGCGCGCGCAAGTCGTAAGCAGCCACATCGCCAGGTGCCTTCTTGTCGGTGCGGATCGCCCAGGGCAGGTCGTTGTGCCCGTCGAAGAGGATGCCGTCCCTCAGCAACTGGCGAGCGCGCTTCAGCACCGCATCCTCTTCAGCGGCAGTCGCCGGCAATGCGAAGCCCACAAGCAGGGCGGGTAGCAGGAGCGCGAGCGTCAAGGCGCCGGACCGGCGCGCACGGACAGCAGGCATGAGCGAACCTCCCCCAGGTGTTGAAGGCTGATGCTACCGGAGCGAGTTGCTCGCCGTCTTCTGGAGAATGGCCGCAGGACGCGACGAACTTGCTGCGGATCGTGCCGCGCCGGCTACGGCGCCGCGGAAGCGCTGGCCGTTGCGGCCGAAGCGCTCACCGTGGGATTGAGGCTGGGGGTGTAAAGGACGACAAGCCGCACGGTGTGCGCGCGCTCAGCGTTCCAGTTCGCGACGTTGGCGCAGATCGCCTTGCCCTGCTCGTCGCGCGCGATTTCGAACGGACTGTCCACGAACCGCAGCCCACCGGCATCCTGGCCGAATGCCACGCGGCTCTGGTCCCACGCGGCGGTCGAATCCGTCGCGCGCGCGAACAGCTGAACTTCCTGCACGGCAGCCTGGACCGGCACGACCGCGCACACCGCCACGCGCTGCGCGTCCCGCTCTGCACACGCAACGGGCGTATTGCCGAACGCGGGCGGTTGAGCAGAGCACGCGGATATCGTTGCCATCGATTCGGCGCTGCCGGCGACGAGTGGGGAGCGCGAAGTGGCGAGCGTGAGCATCCCTTCCATGTCGCGCGGGAGCGCGCGGAGCATCGAGCCGAGGGCCTCGCGCTGCTGCGCGAGCTCCTCGCGCAGGCTGCGAGTGTCCTCGCGCGCACGTTCGGCGCGCAGCTCCGCGTAGCCGAATCCGGCCACGGCGGACGCGAGAATGATCACGAACACGGACAGCGAGGAACGCACGGCACTGCGCTTCGGCTTGCTCTCCGCCTTGCTCCTGCGGAAGGCGAGAAACAGCTGAAAGACTGCCGTCATGACAGTCGCAAACGCGCCGATCATGGCGGCGAGGATGGTTTCGGACAGTCCCATGCGATGCCGGCTCCGCGGCTTTACAAAATCCAGCGAGTCGGCGGACTGTACTCACAGAACCGCCCCCGTTTTTGTTACGCGGTTGGCAGTTTGCGGCGATTCAGCCAGCGGCTGGCTTCCCGAGGAGGCTGGAACCCGCCTGGAACCGGGTGTCGGCATGCGGCGACAGGCCGCGCGGCACCGCCGCGAGCAAGCGCCCTATCATTGCGCCATGTGCGCTCGCTTCGTCTCACGGATCATGGCTGCGATGGAACGCATCATCGAGCTGCGCTGGCACGACCCCTTCGAGCTCATCTACAACGCGGCGCCCAGCACGAGCCTCAGTGTCGTGACTGGCGAGGCCGCCGGGATGCGCGTAGCGACGATGAAGTGGGGTTTGATCCCCGGATGGTGGCGACAGCAAAAGCCGCCGAAGCTGACGATCAACGCGCGATTCGAGGACGCGCACGACAAGCCAATGTGGCAAGCGGCGTTTCGGGGCTCGCGCTGCCTGGTGCCGGCGATCGGCTGGTACGAGTGGAGCACGGAGGGCCGCGTCGATACTCGCACCGGCGAAGTTGCAGAGGTGCGGCAGCCCTACTTCATCCACCTCGAGGGCCTCGCTCCCCTTTGTTTCGCGGGCCTCTGGTCGCGATGGTCGCCAGACCGCAACGCCGAACCGTTGCTGACGTTCTCCATCCTCACGCGTCCACCGTCGCCTGCTCTTTCGCGCCTTCACGACCGAATGCCGGTGGTACTGCCGGAGAGCGCCTATGAAGAGTGGCTGGCCCCGGGCGACCAGGATCTCGAGTCGGTGCGCCAGCTGGTCAGAACCCGTGCCGCCGACGACTTTCTCGCGTACCCCGTCGGCACATACGTCAACAATCCGAAGAATCAGGGGCCCGAGTGCGTGGCCCCGTTGCCTCCAGCGACTACAAACACAAAGTAGAACAAGCGGTTAGGCACTACTCCCGCTGTCCCGGTCAGGTCGTCTCCGGTCCGAGGAGGCCCTTGACTTCACTCGCCCCGGCCCTTATTGTGCGTCGCGTCAATTGCTGCGTCGCAGCACCCATTGGAGTGAACCATGCCCTTCACCGATCAGATCCAGACCGCTCGCGAGCAGCTCCAGACCCGTGCCCGCGATTTCGGCCAGGCCGCCGTTCAGGCGGCACGCGGCTCCGCCCTCGGCGTCGCTGACCGGGTCGCCATTGCCAAGCAGCCGATCCGCACGCTTGCCGTTGCGGGTCAGAGACTTAGCAACCTGTCCAACCGCTACTTCGAGCAGCTCTTCGGCCAGCAGGCCCACACTCTCGAGGGCGCGATCGAAGCCGGCGCTGAGCGCCTGAAGCGCGCAGCCAAGGCCGAGAACCTGAAGGACTTCATCAAGAGTCAGCGCACCCTTGGCGCCGCCGGCCGTGAGCGCCTGGCGAAGGACCTCATGGCTACGTGGAAGATCGCGGCCGACACCGGCAACGAGATTCGCGATCTCGCCGTGGAAACCTATGCCGAGCTCGTTCATGGCGTGCAGACCCGCCGCGCCCCCGCGGCGACTCGCGCCAAGCGCACGACCCGCAAAGCCCGCGCGCGCAAGGCCCGCCGCTAAGCGTTCAGATCGTGCGATCCTGCAGCGCCCCGCAACGGGGCGCTTTTTTTTGTCAATGCGGACCCGCGTTTCTGTGAATCCGGCCCCCGGGGCGGAGGGCGATTCGGGCCGGCGCGGCGCGGCCGCTATAATCCGCCAAGTCCAACCGGCTGCGTGCGTCCGCTTCGCGTGCTCCCCGGCTCACAAGTCACGGAAGAAACAACGAGACCCGCATCGATGGCCACAGCACCGCAGCACCTGTCGACGTTGAGCGAACTGAGCAGACCGGTCCGCGACTGGGTCGACGAGGTCGCCCGCCGCACGCGGCCCGATCGCATCCACTGGTGCGATGGCTCCGATGAAGAATCCCGCGCGCTGATCCAGCAGCTGGTGACCACGAACGAGCTGCAGCCGCTCAACCCCAACACTCACCCCGGCTGTCACCTCGCCCGCTCGCATCCTTCGGACGTGGCGCGCGTCGAGCACCTCACTTTCGTGTGCACACGCGATCAGGCGGATGCCGGCCCGAACAATCACTGGATGAGCCCCGCCGACGCGCACCGGCGCATGGATGCCCTGTTCGACGGCTGCATGCGGGGGCGCACGCTCTACGTCGTGCCCTACTGCATGGGCCCGATCGATTCGCCGTACGCCCGATGCGGCATCGAGATCACCGACAGTGCCTACGTCGTGATCAACATGAAGATCATGACGCGCATGGGACGCCGCGCGCTGGAGCGCATCGCGCGCGAAGGCAGCTTCGTGAAGGGGCTGCATTCCACGGGCGATCTGAACCCCGAACGGCGTTTCATCATGCACTTCCCCGAGGAGTTGTCGATCCAGAGCTTCGGCTCGGGCTACGGCGGCAACGCGCTCCTCGGCAAGAAGTGTCACGCCCTGCGCATCGCGAGCTGGCAGGCGCGCCAGGAAGGCTGGCTGGCCGAGCACATGCTCATCGTCGGCGTCGAGAATCCGCAGGGGCAGACCCACTATCTCGCCTGCGCGTTTCCATCCGCCTGCGGCAAGACCAACCTCGCCATGCTCATCCCGCCGGCCAGCTACAAGGGCTGGAAGATCTGGACGCTCGGCGACGACATCGCCTGGCTGCATCCGGCGGCCGACGGGCGCCTGTACGCGATCAACCCGGAGTCAGGCTACTTCGGCGTGGTGCCGGGAACGAACGCCAAGACCAACCGCAACGCCTTCGAGATGATCCGCCGCGACACTCTGTTCACGAACGTCGCGCTGACGGCGGATATGCAGCCGTGGTGGGAAGGACTCGACAGCGGCACGCCTGTGACCGACTGGCAGGGCCGCGCGTACGATCCCAAGCGGGGTCCCGCCGCCCATCCGAATTCGCGCTTCACCGTCACTGCCACCCAGAACCCGAGCTATTCAAAACTCGCTGAAGCGCCGGGCGGCGTTCCGATCTCGGCACTCGTGTTCGGCGGCCGCCGGCGCGAGCTGGCGCCTCTCGTCCTTGAAGCGCGCGATTGGGCGCACGGCGTGCTCGTTGCAGCCTCCGTCGCTTCGGAAACGACTGCCGCGGCTGTCGGCGAGGTCGGCGTCGTGCGTCGCGATCCGATGGCCATGAAACCCTTCGCGGGCTACAACTTCGCCGACTACTGGGGCCACTGGCTGTCGATGAGCTCGCGCGTGAAGCACCTGCCGCGCATCTATCACGTCAACTGGTTCCGCCAGGATCGCAGCGGCAAATTCCTGTGGCCGGGCTTCGGCGAGAACCTGCGCGTCCTGCGCTGGATCCTCGATCGCTGCGATGGTCGCGTCGAGGCACACGAGACGCCGATCGGCCGGCTGCCACGCCCGGGCGACATCGACACCACGGGTCTCGACATTTCCGACGACACCATGCGCGAGCTGCTCGCGGTGGAACCGGATCTGTGGCGCCGCGAGCTCAAAGACATCGGCGATTATTTTCGCGATTTCGCCGGCCGCGTGCCGGTGAAGCTCGTTGAAGAACACCGCGCGGCGCTCGCGCGCCTGGACTGAGGGCGCCTACTCCTCGCAGACGAACCGGATCGACAGCGGCGAGCCGGACTCGGGCACTTTGCCGAGGCCGATCATGCCCTCGCCCTTGATCTGCATGCTGTCGCGGCGCACGAACGCCTCTTCGCCGTCCTTCGACTGCACGAAGGTGCCGTTGGTGCTCTGGTCGATGAGCACGAACTTGTTGCGGTTGATCTCGATGCGGGCGTGCAGGCGCGAGATGAGGTTGCCCTTGACGACGAAGTCGTTGTCCTCGGCGCGGCCGATGGTGATGTTGGTGCGCTGATCATCGACCACGACCTCCTGGCCCTGGAAGCGCAGCCGCAAGCGCTGCTTGCGCCCATCGCGCTGGTTGAGCGCGATCGCCGGCAGCATGCTGGTGACTTCGTCCGGCTGCCACATCACCTCGAACAGCGCCACTTCGCTGCTGCGTCCCTTGAGGGTCGCGACGTCGATCTGGCGTACCGAGGCACGCCACTCCGGCGAGAGCCGGTCGACCATGGTCGCGGTGGTGATGATCTGCCCCGCCTTCGCCTGGCTGGTCATGCGATTGGCGGTGTGCACGGCGGCGCCGAAGATGTCACGGTTCTCGAGCACCACGGGTCCGAAGTGACACCCGATGCGGATGGAAACCGGCTGGCCCTCCACCTTGAGCTCGGGATGCAGCGCGATGGCCTGCTGCATCTGGCTGCCGGCGTTGAGCGCGTCGTCCGCCGACGGAAAGGTCGACATCACTTCGTCGCCCATCGTCTTGATCACGGTGCCGCTGTTTTTTTCGGTGGCAGTGCGCATCACGTCGATGCAAATGGCCACCATGTCGCGGGCCTTGAGATCGCCCATCAGCTCATAAAGCTTGGTGCTGCCGACCACGTCGGCAAACAGGATAGCGAGCTCTATGTCCTTGCCCATGGAATCGGTTGTTGGCGCAAGTTATTGATGTTTCTGATGGTTCCGGTGCCCGACCCGGTGGCCGCGATTATACGCAAAGCTTTGCGCGCGAGGGTACCGCGAAGCTGACGGCCGATGGCGACACTAGTGGTCAGGCCCGCCCACCGCAAGGCGCCGGGACTGCGAAAACGCCGGGAAATGTGCTGAAAACCGTGCCTATCGCCGCAGGTACAGATCGGCGATGGCGAGTGCCGTCCGATACGGCTCGGGGTCGTTGCGATTGGTGAGCAGCACGACCGTGAGGCGCTGCTTCGGATAGCGAACGATGACGTTGCGAAAACCCAGGGTCTCGCCCGAATGCCACAGCGTTGCGCCGGTGATGCGCCAGCCGAAGCCGTATTCGACCGTGGGGTCGTCGGTCGGCGTGATCGCGGTGAACGCCAGCCGGCGCGACTCGTCGCTCAACAGGCGCGCGTCGTAAAGCGCCGCATCCCAGCGCGCGAGATCGTCGATGGAGGAGTAGATGCCGCCGTCCCCGAGCACCGCGCTCGTCTGACTCTGGTCCGTCCTGCGCCACGCGCCGCCTTCATTGCTATATCCGTACGCGCGATTGGCGACGGTCGACGATCCCTCTTCGTGCGCCACCGTCGTGTTCATGCCGAGGGGTACGAAGATGCGCTCGCGCAGGAACGTCGCGAACGACTTGCCGGAAGCGCGCTCGACGATGAGCGCGAGGAGCGCATAGCCGCTGTTGCTGTAGCGATAGCCCTTGCCGGGCGAGAAGTACGTGCGGTCCTGCTGCTCGAGGATCTCGAGCACGTCCGAGTCGTGCAACTGGCGCGTCAGGGTCGCGGGAACTACGTCCTCGTAGTCGATGAGGCCCGACATGTGCGAGAGGAGGTGGCCGACGGTAACGTTACCGGCCGCGGCCGGCAGTGAGGGCAGCCACCGGCGTGCGCGATCGTCGAGCTTCAGCTTGCCGTCCTGAGCCAGCAGCAGGATCGCGGTCGCCGTGAACTGCTTGGTCACGGAAGCAAGCCGGTAGTTGGTCTGCGGAGTCGCCGGCGTTCCGTCCTCGAGGTTGGAATAGCCGTACGCGCGTCGCAGCACCGGCGCGCCGTCGCGCAAGACGAGCACGCTGGCGCCCGGCACATTCGCTGCGCCGCCGTCGTAGGCCCTCATCAGCGCATCGACCTGCGAATCGGGCGAGGCGGCAGCGGGCGAAGCGGTGGCGGGCGAAGCGGTGGCGCCTGTCATGTGCGCGCAATCTCCGATACGGGTGAACGCGAGGTCTTCGTAGTCGTAGCTGAAGTCGGCTTCCGGGTCGACCTTCGCCATTCGCAGTGTGCGTCCGCTGGTGCTGTCGTCCGCGAATGTCAGCCAGGCCTCCGCGTCGACACTGTCGTCAGTCCAATCGACGAGCCACCGGCCGCTCAGCGACTGGACGGGGCCGCTCAACAACGGCGACTTGGCCGAGCGGAACAGAATCGCGCCGCCGTCCTCACACACACTCGCCTCGCCGAACCACGGATCGCGATACGTGCCGAGCCACCGAGCCAGCGACCGAGACGTGGCGGGCTCACGCGCTGGCGCTGCCGCGGCGGTTGAATCTGCGGGCGAACCCATCGTCGTGGATGGCATCGCCGCTGCGCGCGCGCGCTCCATCTCACCGGCGTAGCGCGCCACCGACGCGTCGCCGTCCGGTGCCGTGAAGAGTTTGACGAGCACCTGCGTGAGGACGACGCGGGCTTCGGACCCGTCGCCGTTGATCATGACTACGAAGCCGCTGCGCTTTTCCGGTAGTAGCACGACAGCGGAGTACATGCCCATCAGCGTCCCCGTGTGGGCGATGCGCAGTACGCCGTCGACGTCCGACACCCGCCACCCATACCCGTAGCCGTGGAACCGACTGGCGTCCCAGTTGCGCTGCCGTGCGGAAATGCCCATCGGGATGTGCACCGACCACAACTTCTCGCGTTGCTCCCGGCTCAGCCAGCGCTGCGCGCCGCTCGGCGTCGCCATTTCGGGGTCGAGCCAGAGCTTCAGCCACGTGAGCATGTCGTTCAGACTGCAGCGGATACCCCCGGCGGCCGCAGACGTCATGGCAAGCACGACATCTCCGTCGACTCGCACGGGCACGCTGCCATCGCCCTTGCGCATGTGTGGCTGCGCAACGTTGCCGACCTCGTCGCGGCGGAACGCACCCGCCTGGCAACGATTCATGCCGAGCGGTTCGAACAGCTCGCGGCGCACGAGGTCCTCGTAGGGCACGCCGGCCACCGCCGCCGCGACTTCACCGGCGACGACGTAGAGCAGGTTGTCGTAGGCATAGCGCGATCGGAAGCTGTACTGCGGTTTCAGGTGCGCGAGGCCGGCGACAACGTCGGCGCGCGTGAAGGAATTGGGTTCCGGCCACATCATCAGGTCGCCCGCGCCCTCCCGCAGGCCCGCGTTGTGGATGAGCAGGTCGCGCACCTGCATTTGCTCCGTCACCCACGGATCGTGCATGCGAAACGCGCGCAGATGGCGCACGACGGGATCGTCCCATTCGAGCTTCCCTGCATCGACCAGGCGTGCGAGCACGGCTGTGGTCATGGCCTTGCTGTTCGATGCAATCTTGAACAGCGTGTCGGCGTCGATCGGCTCGCCGGAGCCTGCCATCCGCTCGCCCGCGGCGCGGTGATAGGCGACCTCGCCGCTCGTGACGATACCGAGCGCCATGCCGGGCAGCCGATAGCGCGTCATCACCTCTTCGAAGATCGGGTCGACGCGCGCTGCGAGCTCGGCGGGGGTCAGCGCGGATGCGGGCGTCGCCGCGCGAGTCGAATGGCTCGTGCCGGCTTTCTGGCTGGCCGTACGTTCGCCGGGCGCGGCGCAGGAGACGACGAGCAACGCGGTGATGAGGGCGAGAGCGACCCGAACCATCACGCCGCCTGCCACTCGCGCGTCAGAGTCTCGCCGGTCATGAGCTCGTCGTACGTCTGCCGGCGCCTGATCACGGCGTAACGATCGCCGTCCACCATTACCTCAGCCAGCAGCGGCCGCGAGTTGTAGGTCGAAGCCATGGCGGCACCATATGCTCCCGCACCCGTGATCATTACCAGATCTCCCGCTTCGCAGTTCGGCAGCTCGCGACCCGACGCGAACGTGTCGCCAGTCTCGCATACCGGGCCGACGACATCGTAGCGAACCCGCGGACGGCGGCGCGCGTGCAGCGGCACGATGTCGTGCCACGCATCGTAGAGCGACGGCCTCACCAGGTCGTTCATCGCCGCGTCGAGCACCAGGAAGCGTCGCCGCTCGCCCTCCTTGACGCGCACCACGCGCGTGAGCAGCACACCTGCCTCCGCGACCAGGTAGCGCCCGGGCTCGAGCACGATCTTGCCGCCGAAACCCGCGAGCGTTTCGCGGATCACGCCCGCGTAGTCGGCGAGCGCCACCGGCTGATCGCGATCGCCGCGATAGCACACGCCGAGACCTCCGCCGACGTCGATGCTGGCGATGGCCCGGCCCGCCGCTGCGAGCTCGCGCCAGAAAGCGGCGATGCGGGCCAGCGCCTGGCGAAACGGATCGAGCGTGAGGATCTGCGAGCCGATGTGCACGTGCAGGCCGTCGAGGCGAACGTGCGAAAACTGTGCCGCGTCCGCGAACCAGCGCCGCGCCTCGCCGACGGCGACACCGAACTTGTTCTCGGAGCGGCCGGTGGAAATCTTGGCGTGAGTGCCCGCGTCGACGTCGGGATTGATGCGCACGGCGGCATGCGCGAGGCGATCCTGGTTGCTCGCGATCTGTTGCAGGGTTTCGAGCTCGTGCGCCGATTCGAGGTTGAAGCGCGACACCCCGGCCGCGAGCGCCGCGGCCATCTCGGCCTCGGTCTTGCCCACGCCTGAGAAGACGATGCGTTGCGCGGGAATTCCGCCGCGCAGGCTGCGCTGCAATTCACCGCCGGAAACGATGTCCGCTCCCAGTCCGGCGGCGGCCATGAGCTGCAGGATCGCCAGACTCGGATTGGCCTTCACCGCGTAGCAGATGACGGTATCGAGCCCGGACAGCGCGGCCTGCAGACGCGCGATGCGCTCGCGGATGTCGGGCGCCGAGTAGACGTAAAAGGGGGTTTCGAGCCGGGCAGCCAGTATGCTCAGGCCGCCGCCTTCGACCCAGCGTTGCAGGTCCGGACTCGTCAAGAAAATGTCGGGAAGGGCGTTGGTCAATTCGTCGGAAGAATTTCGTTCTTCGCGCAATGGGGAGAGCGGCCGTTACCGGCCGCTCTCCCCCGCTTCGCTAGAACTCGAGCGACAGGCTGAGGAAGGCGTAGCGCGGCGACGTGTAGTCGACTGGTGTGCGCCAGCCCTCGTTGATCGTTCCGATTTCCGGTTCGAGCTCTTCGGATACTTCCAGCGTCCGCTCCTGGTTCAGCAGGTTGTACACGGCCAGCTTGACCTGCAGATCGGCAGCCGCGAACGACCTGGAGTACGTCAAGCTCGCGCCGACGTCGTAAGTCCACGGCGTGCGACCGCCGACTCCGCGCGGGCTTTCCACGTACACGCGCTCGGACGGAATGTCACTCAGGCAGTTCTCCACGCAGACGAAAAAGCTGTGGTAGTTGGTGCCATCGAAAGGATTGCCGACACCGAACGCATTGATCGGCCGGCCCGAGGCCACGTTGAGCGTCGCGCCCAGCTCCCAGCTCGGCGTGATCGCGTACGAGCCGCGCACCTTGACCTGATGGCGGCGATCGTTCGGCAGGTAGCCGTAGCCGTTGCGATTGACCCACGGATCGTCGAAGGCTTCGGTGCGTCCCGCATCCGCGAAGTTGGTGTCGGAATTGACCGGCCCTTCGGCGTTGCCCTTGCTGTACGACAGCGTATAGGACGCGTTGAGCGACCAGACCTTGTCCCAGGCGCGATCGAGGACCAGTTCGAGGGCCCGATACGTGCGGCGCGGCTCGGGGTAGCCGACCTCGCCGACGAAATTGCCGTCGTCGTCGAACATGGCCCAGCCCGCGCGCGAGGTGTCGATGGTCACGAAAGCGTCGTTCTCTCCGTCGCAATCCGTATCGGTGAATACCGTGAGGTCTTCGCCTGGATTGCCCATCACGAAGCCGTTGCCGACGGGCTCGCCGCCGCAGAGGGTGCCCGTCGCGGTGATCTCCATGTCGTCGATCGCGTTGGTGAGCTTGCGGTAGATGCCGCGCACGCCCCACGACCAGCTGTCGGTGATCATCTGCTGGAAGCCCAGGATCATCTCGTCCTGGTAGACCGGGTCGATGTCCTGGTCCACCTCGCCGCGCAGGTCCCCGACGGTACCGTCGCCCTGCGAGTTGTCGACGCCGCCGATCTGCGCGCCCAGGACGGCGCGCATGAACGTCTGGCCGTTGTAGTCGAATTCCTCGAACCCGTTGAACGCGTAGTAGGTGCGCTCGTCGAGGAAGGCGCCGGCCTGCTTGATGTTGATGACGTTCGCGACCGGCAGGTAGTAGCGGCCGAGGTTGCCGAACAGCTTCATGCGTGCATCGCCCTTGACGTCCCAGGCGAAGCCGAAGCGCGGCGCCAGCATGTCGTCGATCGTGATGTAGGTGTTGCCCTCGCCGTTGCGATTGTCGAAGCCTTCGAGGCGCAAGCCGGCGTTGAGGATGAAGTTCGGCGTGATCGACCAGTTGTCCTCGAGATAGTAGGCGTTGTTGGTCGATTCGAACGTGCCGTCGACCTCGTTCTGCCGCGTGCGCACGTAGGCGGTGACGCCCGGCGGCACGATGCCGCCGTTCTCGAGCGTCGAGCCCGGGTTGACGGTGCGAATCTCATAGAGCAGCCGGTCCCCGCCCGGATAGAACTGGTTGTGGATCGAGGTGTTGGTCTCGCGATCCAGGCCGAAACGCAGCTGGTGGTCGCCGAGCATCCATTCGAAATCCAGGCGCATCGCCTCGCGCGTGTCGTCGCGTACGATACGGCTCGGGGTCGTGGTGCAGCCGACGTCGCCCAGTCCCACACCGCCCGTGCGCAGGTCGCGGGTGCGGTTGCAGTCCAGGTCGTTGTTGGAAAAGCGGGCGAACTGGCGGTCGTTTTCGCCGTACATCGCCTTGCCCACCAGCTTGTCCGTGATGTAGGCGGAATACGTCAGCGCCCAGTTCTCGCCGCCGGTGTTCTCGAACAGCGTGCCGATCTGCGCGCCGCGCTCGTCGCTCGGCTCGTCGAAGAAATACGTCTCCTCCACTTCCTGGTTGTCGTCGGAGAACGCCAGGAATTCCAGCAAGTGCTTGTCGCTGATCTGCCAGTCGAGCTTCGCGCCCCAGAACGCATCTTCGTTGTCGGCGCGGAACAGGCGCGTGCCCTGGTCGTTGGTGTTCTGCGGCTCGTACTGGCGTGCTTCGTAGAGCGCGAAGAAGAACAGCTTGTCGCGGAGGATCGGGCCGGAGGCGTAGAAGTTGGCCGACGTCCGGTCGTAGTAGTCGTTGCGCGCAATGATCCGCGGCGTACCGTTCGAGTAACGACGGTCGCTGGCTTCCGTCTGCAGGGCGTGCGGCTCCCAGACGACCTCGCTGCCGAAGTCGAACTCGTTGGTCCCGGAGCGCGTCACGGCGTTGACCACGCCGCCGGTGGTGCGGCCGAACTCGACCGAGTAGCCGCCGGTCTTGACCTGGAAGTCCTTGTAGAAAGAGAACGGGACCGCGGAGAAGCCGACGCGATTGTAGAAGTCGGTGACGTTCAGGCCGTTGATGTAGGCCGTGTTCTCGGCAACCGAGGAACCGCCGAAGGAAAGCGTCGTGACGCCGGGCGAGCTCAGGTCGTCGTCGCCCTTGTTGAGTCCAGGCGCGAGCAGTGCGACCGCGGTGACGTCGCGTTGCACCGGCAGACGACGCAATTCGTCGATGGAAATGTTGGTCGCCGACTCCGTCGAAGTGACGTCGACCTTGTTGTTGATCCGGCTGCTCAGCACCGTCACGGTATCGAGCGTCGTGCCCGCGAGCTCGACGTTCGCGATGGTCGTGTTGCCCACGCTGATGTTGACGTCGCCGAGCTTGCCGATCGTCTCATCGCCACGCGTCGCCTCGAGCGCGTAAGCGCCGACCGGCAGGTAGGGGAATCGGTAGTTGCCCTCGGCATCGGGCTTCACGGTCCGGACGAAGCCCGTCGCGGGGTTGCGAACCGTGACCTCCACGCCTTGCAGCGCTTTCTTGTCGGCACTGGTGAGTCGACCAGCCAGGGCGCCGTCGTTGTTCGCGGCCTGCGCGCTCTGCAACGCGAAGGGCAGCGTCATGCACAGGGCGAGTGCCATCGCGCCGAGTGCTCTCGCCGGGAGCCCGGCCATCGCCTTTCGATACACGCTCATCGTTGTCATCCCCCCTGCGAAGATGCGGTGCCGTGCGGCTAGCGCAGCACCTGTGCCTTGAACTCGTAGTCCCATCGATCGAAATACAGATTCCCGCCGCGCCACTCGACCTCGCCGCGCTGCGAATCCACGGTCTCGGAGCGCACGTGCCGCTTGGGCGGATCGAAGTCGCGCGAATAGTCGTCGTTGAAGACCAGCCGGTAGGCGTCGAGCCCGCCGAGATAGAAGTCATCGAGGGCCGGATCGCCGAACGGCAGGCGCCCGAACGTCACGTCCATCGGCACCCAGCCATGGGGCTCGAGATACAGCCAGCCCCAGTCGTGCATGTTGTCGTAGTCGCCGTCGGAGAAGACCCAGCCCGACTGCCAGCGCGCGGGAATGCCGTTGAGGCGCAACAGCGTCATCAGCAGCAGCGTCTGTTGACCGCAGTCGGCGTGGCCGGCGTGCAGCGCGTAGTCGCTGATGTTCGGGATGGTCGAGTACTCGCGTGCGCCGGCCCACGGGATGCGATCCACCGCGAGGAACAGCTTCTGCGCGATGCGATACGGGTTTGTCTCCTCGCCCACCACTTCGCGCGAGAACCTGCGGATGTCGTCGGTGAACACGATGTGCGGCGGACGTTCGCCGAGATGCTGCGCGAGCTCGGGCGTCTTTCCTGCCAGCGTCGTCTTCGCCGATGTCATCTTTGCCGACGCGGTCCTTTCCGGATCGAGCGCGCCATGGAGCGCGCTATAGATCGCGTACGTCGTCAGCTCGTAGGTGATCGAGAACTTCGTCGCTTCGCCTGCCCGCGCCTCGCGCTCGAGATGAACCGTACGCTGCAGAGTTTCCGGCGCCGCCACGACGCGCTGCGTCGGCATGCTCTCGACCAGCACGACATGCTCGTGCTGCCCCGGGATCTCGCGCGGGAACGGCAACCAGGCGCTCACCCTCTCGCCGGCCGGCACCGCGTCGGCGTCGACAGCGATCGAGTAAGTGACGCGCACGCGCCGCGGCGCGACGCTCGACTTGCCCGTCGCGAGCGCCTGCTCGCGAACCTCGCGATGGTGCGGATGGGGCTTTTCGAGGGGGCCGTCGTTGAAAGGCGTCTGCAGCTTGCGGCGCGCGCGCGCCTGCTCGCTGAGGCGGAAGAGATTGGACGGCGCGCGATTGAAATAGCGCTTGTCGCCGTCGATGACCAGACTCTCGAGCAGCCCGGCGCTATCCCAGGTAGTGAACTCCTCTGCGCGCAAGTCCGGGATGTCGCGGCGCAGGCGCGCCCGTGCATCGTCGGCAGTCAGCGAGAAGTCGAGCCGCATGCGACGCATGCGTTCGCGCTCGAATTCGAGAGCCGCTCGTTCGTCGGGAGCGACGCTCGGCGCAGCCAGCCTCGCGCCGATCCGGGCTTCTGCGTCGGCGAAGCGGCCGACGTCGACGAGAGCAACAACCTCGGCGACCGCGTCCTGTGGCCTGTCGGCGGCCGCCGAGGGGGGACATTCGATGAAGGCGAGGACCAGCGCTGCGCACAATCCTCTGCGTAGGCCTGATCGGGAGCCAGGATGCAGTGCTGTGATCACTAGTCGGTGCCCGCTTTCTCGCCGGTGCGGTGCTTCGTGCGCGGTTGTGTAACATGGGCGCTGGTGCTCGTCAATAATTTATTCTTGCCAACGTAGCAATAAGAAGCGAGTATTCCCACCGGGTTTACCGGCGAGCCGAGGCAGCGAGATGATCGAAACGGTCTGGCCCTACCTGGCGATCATGTTGGTCGCGGCCGGCTTTTTTCCGTCGCTGGAACACGCCTTCGGCTGGCGCTTTTTCTCGGTCCTGCCGCCGGTTGTACTCACTTATCTGCTCGTCACGGCGCTCGCGGTCGGCGGCCTGTGGACTGCCACACCGGAGATCGCTTCGGCGCAGCGCACTGCGACGACTCACCTCCTCCCGGCGCTGCTGTTCCTCCTCATGGTGAACTGCGACCTGCGCGCCATCCTTGCCGTCGGCCCGCGCGTGCTTGCGGTGTTCGCCTGCGCGATGCTCAGCATCCTGCTCGCCATCGTCGCCGTGTACGCGATCTTCCGAAACGTATTGCCGGCGGACGGCTGGAAGATGCTCGCGGCGCTGAGCGCAACGTGGACCGGCGGCTCGGCAAACCTGGTCGCGGTGAAGCAGAGCATCGGCCTCTCGGAAAGCTCGCTGCCGTCGGTGCTGCTGGCCGACGCAGTCGTCTATTCGACCTGGGTGGTGTTCCTGTTCGCGAGCACCGCCATCACGCCCGCTTTCAATCGCTGGACGCGCGCCAGTGCGCCAGCGCGTCCGACGGTCGCCAACCCGCTGACCGGCGGCAACCCGACCGCGGGAACCGCACTCCTCTGGCTCGGCGGCGCGCTGCTCGTCGGCCTGGCCGCCGCGCGCATCGCCACCGCGATGCCCACCTCGACGATGCTCACGACGACGTCGTGGACCGCGTTGCTCGCGACGGTCGCCGGGCTGATCGTGGCGCGCACGCCGCTAGCGAAGATTCCGGGAACTGCCGCCCTGGCGAGTGCGCTGCTGGCGACGCTCATTGCGATCCTCGCTTCGCAGAGCAGCTTCCGCGGCATGAGCAGCGCGCCGCTGTTCGTGTTCGTCGGTTTCTGTGCGCTCGTCATTCACGTGGCGCTCCTCGCCGGCGCAGCACGTCTCTTCCGGTTCGACATGCAACTCTCGGGTATCTCATCGCTGGCGCAAATCGGCGGCGTCGCAACCGCACCCGTGCTGGCCGCGACCTACGCGCCGGTACTCGTGCCGATCGCAGTGCTGCTGGCAATGCTCGGCCTCGTTCTCGGCACCGGCGTGGGACTCTTCATGGCGAGCGTGCTGTCCGCGCTTGCGCCGGCGGTGAGCTGAGCCGTGCGCAACCTGGCACGTAGCGCCGTGAAGGCGCCACTGGCTGGCGCGCCGCCGCTCGCTGCCGCGCTGTACGGCTTCGCGCTCCTGTCGCTCGTCGCGGGCTGCGCATCGCCTCCCCCTGCCGGCGACGACGTTCTCCCGCCGCACGGTGTCATCGGCGTCAGCGACGCGCATCTCGATCCGCAGTACTGGATCGGGCGCGAGATCGATGCCAGGCGCGTCGTTCTCGACGACCAGGCGATCGCCGCGCAGAATTCGCGCCTCGTGGAGCTGGATCCGTCGGTTCACGATGTCGAGCAGCTGCCCGCGGAACTGGATGGCGGCCAGGTTCGCCAGTGGCTGTCGGACCTGTCGGCACGGCCGACGATCGCGCTCTACGACGAAAACGGCGGCGAACTGCAGGCTGCCGAGCTCGACGCTCTGGTCGCGAGTACGGCAGCCGACGCGATCGCACAGCAACCTGCGACTCGTTTCGGCCTCGCCGTGCGCCGCGCGGACCTGCGTACGTTTCCGACGCGCCAGCGCATCTTCTACACGTCCGAAAGCGCGGACATCGACCGCTTCCAGGAGAGCGCCCTGTTCCCCGGCACGCCGGTGGCCATCGTCCACGAGAGCCGCGACGGCGAGTGGTGGTTCGTCGTCAGCCCGATGTACATGGCGTGGGTCGAGAAGCGGCACATTGCCGAGGGCGACGCGCGCGCAGTGTTCGAATACACGCGCAAGAGCCCCTACGTGGTCGTCACGGGCGCGACTGTCGCGACCGTCTACACGCGCGAAATGCCCGCTGTCTCCGCGCTGCAGCTCGACATGGGAGTGCGCGTGCCGGTGGTCGCCGACTGGCCGGCCGACAGGCAGGTCAACGGGCAGCATCCCTACGCCGCGCACGTCATCGAGCTGCCGGTGCGTGCCGCGGACGGAACGCTGCGGTTCTCACCCGCGCTTCTGCCGCGCACCGCCGACGTCGCGCGCGAGTACCTGCCGCTCAACCGCGCCAACCTGCTGCGCCAGAGTTTCAAGTTCCTCGGCGAGCGCTACGGCTGGGGGCATTCCTACAACGCGCGCGACTGCAGCGGTTTCGTGTCCGAGGTGTATCGCAGTTTCGGTGTGCGCCTGCCGCGCAACACGCGCGACCAGGGCGTGAGCCCGGCGCTGAACCGGGTCGCGTTGCGCGACGTCGAATCGCACGAGGCGCGCCAGGCCCTGCTGCGCGACCTCGAAGTCGGGGACCTGGTCTACATCCCCGGGCACGTCATGATGGTCATCGGCCACGACAACGGCACGCCCTACGTGATACACGACACCACCGGCATCAGCTATCGACGCGCCGACGGTGCGACGACGCGCGTGCGCCTGAACGGAGTGTCGGTCACGCCGCTGGCGCCGCTGCTGATCGACGGGGCGCCGATGGTCGAGAGCATCACCAACATTCTGCGCATCCGTTCCTGAGGAAGCCATGAAGATCACCGACATCCGCTACGCCATGCTGCGAGTGCCGCTGAAGACGCCGTTCAAGACAGCGTTGCGAACGGTCGAGACGGTGGAGGACATCATCGTCACGGTGCACACCGACTCGGGCCACATCGGTTACGGCGAGGCGGCGGCGACCGCCGTCATCACCGGCGACACGCACGGCTCGATCATCGAGGCGATCCGCAAGTTCATCGCGCCGCGGCTCATCGGCCAGGACGTCGCGAACCTGAACCGCTGCACGCAGTTGATCCAGGGCGCGCTCGAAAAGAACTCGAGCGCCAAGGCCGCCGTCGAGATCGCCGTCTACGATCTGTGGGCCCAGCTCTACAAGGCGCCGCTCTACAGGATGCTGGGCGGCGGCGACCCGGTCGTGACCACCGACATCACGATCAGCGTCGACTACATCGACAAGATGGTCGCCGACTCGATCGCGGCCGTGGAGCGCGGCTTCGAATCGCTCAAGATCAAGGTCGGCAAGGACATCGGCGTCGACATCGAGCGCATCAAGGCGATCTACGCGGCGGTCGAAGATCGCGCGCTGCTGCGTCTCGACGCCAACCAGGGTTGGACCGCGAAGCAGGCGGTGTACGCACTGCAGACGCTCGAAGACGCCGGCGTCAAGCTCGAGCTGGTCGAGCAACCGGTGAAGGCGCAGGACCTGGAAGGCATGAAGTACGTCACCGAGCGCGTGCACACGCCGATCATGGCGGACGAGAGCGTGTTCGGGCCGACCGAGGTCATCGAGCTGATCCGCATGCGCGCCGCCGACATCATCAACATCAAGCTGATGAAGACCGGCGGCCTGTCGAACGCCATCCACATCTGCGACATCGCCGCGATGTACGAGATGGAATGCATGATCGGCTGCATGGTGGAGACCGGCATCAGCGTGGCCGCGGCCGTGCACCTCGCCATCGCCAAGGCGAACGTGATCACCAAGGTCGATCTCGACGGCCCGTCGTTGTGCCAGTACAACCCGATCGACGGCGGCGTGATCTTCAACGAGTCGGAGATCACCGTGACCGAGGCGCCCGGCCTCGGCATCCGCAAGATCAGCGGTCTCGAGGCACCGGCCGCGGCCTGAGGCCGTTCGCGCCGCCACGCGCCCGGGACGCACGCCATGGCACCGCTGCTCAAGATCCGATCGGAGCGCGACCAGATGTCCGCGATAGAACGGCGCATTGCCGATTTCATCCTCGAGAACTCGCACCTCCTGCGCGACTACTCCTCGCAGCAGCTCGCCAACGCGCTCAAGATCAGCCAGTCGAGCGTGGTGAAGTTCAGCCAGAAACTCGGCTTCAAGGGTTACCCGGACCTCAAGTTCTCCGTGGGCGAGGCGGTCGCGCGCGCCAACGGCGGAGAACAGACGAGCAAGCGCGAGGTCGCGCGCGACAACCCGCACGCCGCGGTCGCCGAGAACCTCTGGCGCAGCAAGGCGAAGGCCGAAGAGGAAACGCGGCTGATCAACGCGCCCGACAAGATCGACGCCATCGCGACGGCGATCGACCGCGCCAGCAAGGTGTTCTGCATCGGTCTCGGCGAAGACGGGATCGCGGCACGCAATTTCGCGATGAAACTCTCGCTGCTCGGCGTGCTCGCCGTGCATCACTTCGACCCGGTGCTGATGTCGGCCGGCATCTCCACCGTTGCCAGGGGCGACGTGCTCATCGTGTTCTCCGAGCACGGCAACCAGGCGCCGCTCGCGAATCTGACGCGGCAGTTCCACGAACGTCACGGCAAGGTGGTCTCGGTGACGCGCCATACGGCCAACGCGCTGCGCGCGCATGCCGACCTCGCGCTGCTCGTGTCGGCACACGACGAGCGCTCGCACGTCGAGCCCCTGCTGTACCAGTCCGCCCTTCAGCAGCTGCTCGATCTCATCTTCGTCCTGCTGTGCGAGGACGGCAGCGGCCGCCTCGACCGCCTCGGCCTCAACCTCGAACGCATTCAGAACATGATCGATCCCTGACGGCGCACGCCATCGGGTTGCGCCCGGCGTGCCTGCGCCCGGCGTGCCTGCGCTGCGCGCGCCGCTGTTGCGTTCGTCCCAGTCGGCCGGCCGAGCAGCCCGGGCCCGAGCCGTTTAGAATCGCGCACTTTGTCGCCCGATCCGGAGTCACGATGCCCCGCCTCGCCCCGCGCTTCCCGGCTTCGAAGCTGCTTTCAGCAATTCCCTTCGCATTTGGCTGCCTGAGCGGGATCGCGCTCGCCGAGCCCGCCACGATCGCCTCCGCGGACGCGAGCGCCGCCGCGAAGCTGCGCGATCGCATCGTGCAGGGAACGCAGGCGTGGGAAATCGTCGCCTCGTTGACGAGCGAAATCGGGCCGCGCCTCGCCGGATCGGAAGGCGATCGCGCAGCGGTAGCCTGGGCGCTCGATCAGCTCAAGGCAGCCGGGTTCTCGAACGTGCGCGCCCAGGACGTGATGGTGCCGCAGTGGATTCGCGGTGAAATCGCGGTTTCGATCCTCGAGCCCTGGCCGCAGCCCCTCGTGGCCGTCGCGCTCGGCGGGAGCGCCGGCACGCCGGAAGAAGGCATCGAGGCGGACGTGGTGCAGGTTCCCGACCTCGACGCGCTGCGGGCGCTGAGCCGGGGCCAGGTGGAAGGGCGCATCGTCTTCATCAACAAGCGCATGGAACGCGGGCGCGACGGTCGCGGCTATGGCCAGGCAGTCCCAGGGCGCACGCAGGGAGCGAACGTTGCCTCGCAGCTCGGCGCGCGCGCGATCGTGATTCGTTCCATCGGTACCGATGCGGCGCGCTTCGGGCACACCGGGACGGTCGGCTATCGCGCTGAAACGCCGCGTATTCCGGCGGTGGCGCTCGCGAACGCTGACGCCGATCTCCTCGAGCGCCAGATGGTCACGGGCAAGCCTGCGCGCCTGTCGATCAAGCTCACCGCGCGCGACCTGCCGCAGGTGCGCTCGGCGAATGTCATCGGCGAGCTGCCCGGCACTGGCTCGCCACAGGAAATCGTGCTGCTCGGTGCGCACCTCGATTCGTGGGACCTCGGCACCGGCGCGCTCGACGACGGTGCCGGAGTCGCAATCGTGGTCGAAGCCGTGCGGCAGATCCGCGAAGCGAAGCTCGCGCCGCGCCGCACGCTGCGCGTGGTGCTCTACGCGAACGAAGAGTTCGGCCTGAGCGGCGCGAACGTCTATGCGAACCAACCGCCGGAGGAGCTCGCGCGCCACGTCGTCGCGATGGAAGCGGATCTCGGCGCGGGCCCGGTGTGGCGCCTCGATTCGCGCGTCGAGGACGCCGCGCTGCCGGCCGTGCAGTCCATCGCTGCCGTGCTCAAGTCACTCGGCGTCGAGCGTGGCGGCAACACGGCGAACGGCGGCGCCGACATTGGCCCGCTGCGCCTGCAGGGCGTGCCGGTGCTCAGCCTGCAGCACGATGCGACGTACTACTTCGATCATCATCACACGATCAACGACACGCTCGACAAGGTGGATCGCAAAGCGCTCGACCAGTCCGTGGCGGCATACGCGGTGGCCGCCTACCTGGCGGCCAGCGCGAAGGGCGACTTCGGTCGCTTGCCGCCGCAGCCCGCGACCACGCCAGCGACAACACCGCCGACTACGCCGCCGCGCTAGGTCTGACGCCGCCAGGTTTCACTTCGAGAGCCAGAGGGCGACGTGATCGTCGCCGAGGCGCGCGCGTGCGCGCCTTTCGACTTCCGCATCGCTGAAGGCTCCACGCGCCGTCGACGCGACGAGCCATTCGCGGAAACTGCCGCCGTCGCGGGCGAAGCCGGTCTCCTGCATGAGCTCGTACACGGACGCGGCCAGAATGTGCATGCCGTCATCGCCTTCGCGCCAGCGCTTGCGATTGTCCAGCGCAAAACCCAGGCGCTCCGAGACAACCTGCTCCAGCGCCTGGACGAGATCTTCCTCCGCGTATCCGCGCGCTGAGTTGTAGCCAAATTTTGCATCGTGCTTCGCGACCGCGTTGGCGATGAGCCTGCCGGAGGTCAATTGCCGGACCACGTCCCGAAGCTGCGGCTCGTCCAGCGCAAGCCCGCCGTGCAGGGGTTCGTGGGCGGCGTTGCGCAACACGATGTGCGCGGGATAGCCGGCGTTGGTGAGGTATCGGTCGCCCTGGATGCGGATGCCGTGCGGCCGGGAAAAGTAGAGCAGGATCACTTCGATGTCGCGCACCGTGAAGCCTGGCCCGAGCAGCCGGCGGTGCTCGCCGAGGACGTCGTGGCGCGCCAGCGTACCCAGCAGCTCCGCGGCCCGCGCGTTCGATTTCGGCTCGATCCCTTCCCGCCACCAGCGCTCGAATCCCGCCTCTTGCATCGCGCGCAATGCCCGCTTCAGGTGCGGGCGGCTGCGCTCGAAGCGCGCCCACGATTCGGTGTTGCCAAAAGTGGACTTCATGAATGTCGCGCGTAGCTCCTCCGGCGCTTCCACAGCAGCCAGCAAGGAGTCGAAGGCTCGGTCATCCGTCCCCGACATCACCAGCGTGAGGAACGCCGAGACGATGCCACCGTCCTCGTCCTTGATGATCCGCTTCAGTTCCACAGCCGCTTCCCGTGCCGGTGTGTACGCCGGGCCCGCGAAACGCCCGGCTTCCGCCGGGTACTGTTCGACGTAGTAGGGATCGCCGGACAGGATGTTCAGCGCGCAGAGCGCGTCGAAGCCGATCGACGTGCGCACTTGCCAGTGCGTCGAGCCGGCCTGAACTTCGCCGGCATGGCCGTACGGACTGCACGCCAGCACGGCCGCGCCGAAGACTGTCGCCCTGAAGAGGGCGAGAAGGATTCGCTGCATGATCGCGCCAGTCTCGCGCGCTTCGCCATGACCTGTATTGAACCGGCGTGACGGGACGAGCGGCGCGGGCCGAACGACTGGCCCGACCCGGGCGGGGCCTGACGGGCGACTGCAAGGCTTCGCGAAAGTCAGCGGCCGCGACTTCGGCCTTCGCGCCGCAGGCGCGCCGGGGTCATGGCAAGAGCGTCCCGCATGCTGCGCGTCAGATGCGGTTGATCGGCGTAACCTGCCTGAGTCGCCACCTGCGCCAGCGATGCGTCGCTTCGAAGGATCGCGAGCGCGCGTCGCAAGCGCTGCTCGCGGACGAAGCCGGCCGGTGAAATTCCGAACCACTCACGAAAACGGCGCGCAGCGTGCTCGCGACTCCTGCCCGCGGCGCGCGCGGCCGCATCCACCCGCACGTTCACCGCCAGCAGCGCTTCCATGAACGCACGCAGCCAGGGCGATGGAATCTGCGGTGCGCGCGCTGGTGCATCACGCAATGCATCGACGAGGCTGCTGTTCCCGGTGACCAGTGCCTCCGGGTCCGCCAATCGGTAGACGCTGTAGCGCATCGCCAGGGCTTCCGGAATCGAGACATCGACGACCACCCCGCCGCGGCGCGCGAACAGGTTCTCGTGCACGTGAAAGCGCGGATGCACGACGAAGTCACCGGCTTCCAGTCGCCAGCGACCGTCGCAGCTGCGCTCCTCGTACTCGCCCGCAAGCACCAGCGCGCCATACGCGCAGGGGTGACGATGGGCCACCAGTCTCAGTCGCGCGGGGTATCGCTGAACCTGCATGACGCTTTCAAGCCGCCGCGCCGCGCGAAGTGCGCATCAGGCGCGCAACGTGCTCGAGCACCTCGACACCGGCCTGCGGTCGCCGCGCGGCTTCCGAAAAGTATCGCCGCCAGCTGCGTGCGCCAGCCTGCCCGGCGAAGAGCCCGAGCACGTGGCGGGTGATCGCGTGCAGCGTGTGGCCGTTGCGCAGCTGTTCGGCGGCGTACGGCATCAGGCGTTCGATCACTTCGAGACGCGTCGGTGGCTGCCAGCGCGCGCCGCTCCCATTGGTGCCAGGCAGACGATCACGGCCGCCAGCTTCGCCATACAGCCGCGTTTCCAGGTCCGCGAGCAGATACGGATTGTGGTACGCCTCGCGCCCGATCATCACGCCGTCGACGTCCTGCAACAGCGCCAGCGCCTCGCTCCCATCGCGGATGCCGCCGTTCGCGATCACTTCCAGCTTCGGGAAATCGGCCTTCAGCCGGCGCACGACGTCATAGCGCAGCGGCGGGATCTCACGATTGTCCTTGGGTGAGAAGCCGCTCAGCACCGCTTTGCGGGCATGAATCATGAACGTCGCACAGCCGGAGGCTGCAACGATGCGCACGAACCCGGCGAGACGCTCGTAGTCGCGCTCGTCGTACTCGAGCGCGCGCGCCGCGGCGCCTTCGCCGGACTCGATGCCGATGCGCGTCTTGACCGTCACGGGAATGCGCACGCGTGCGCGCATCTCGCTCACGCACTCGGCGACGAGCCCGGGCTCGCGCATCAGGCACGCGCCGAAGGCACCGGACTGCACTCGCTCGCTCGGGCAGCCGACGTTGACGTTGACCTCGTCGTATCCCTCGGCCTCGCCCCACGACGCGCTCTGCGCCATATCCGTCGGCTCGCTGCCGCCGAGCTGCAGCGCCACCGGGTGCTCGACCGCATCGAACGCGAGCAGGCGCGCGCGCTTGCCATGCACGAGTGCGGCGGCGGTGATCATCTCCGTGTAGAGGCGCGTGTGCGGCGAGAACTGGCGCAGAAAGAACCGGCAGTGCCGGTCGGTCCAGTCCATCATCGGCGCGACGCTGACTCGCCGATCCAGCAAGGTGGCTGATTCGGTGGTTGCAGTGCCTGTTTTCCCAGGGTTCCCCATGCTGCGCGTCTTGCAAGATATGGGCACCATCCTACCAAGACCGCGTGCCGATGGGACGATCGGCTACATGGCAACCATGCGTCCGCGCAGCGGGGAACCTCGTCCACCGGGAAACGAAGACGTCCTCGCGTCGAGCCGCAGCGGAGAAATGTCCCTGCGATCGATGCATGGGAAATGTGCAGCGACCGCGCGCTCCTCGAGCCGGAAGTTCCGGACGCAGCTGGCCGATCCTCAGCGCGACAGCCGGCGGATCTGCTGCGATCGCGCCCGGCTCACGGCACGACGGCGCCGCTTGTCATGTTGACTTCGAGGGGCGCGTGCGCCTGATCTACGGGATTGGTTGACGACGTCCGCCGCATGACGCGGGAGACACGTCACGAAAGGCGCGTCTGAATCGTCGCTACGACGTGCGTCGCCGTCGCAGTGGCGGGGACGATGGCCTTGCAGGCCTTGACGCACTTGGCGCTGATCAGCGCAGCTTACGATCTGGACCGGCGGCTCTCGGCCGCCGGCCACGCCTCCTGCGCGAACGCGGGCGTCACGCGGTCAGCCCGCCTCTGTGATCCCGAATTGCGTCCGCAGCATCCTCCAGCCCGACTCGGTCACCTTCAGAGCCCTGCTGTCGAGATCCTGTCGCACCCAACGGCGCCGCAATGCAAGCGTCAGTAGTGCAGCGCCGAGTGCGCCGCCGAGATGGGGTTGCCTCTCGCTCCAGTCGAGGCAAGCGCATGCAAAGCGCCGGCGCAGCGCACGAGTCGCTTCGACATCGATGCCCAGAACGACCAGGCCCGCCATACCCTTCGCACTGAGATCGTAGGCCTCACCGGCGACCGTCTGCAGCCAGCGCAGCTCGGTGAGCCGCTGATGCAACGATACGGCCACTCTGCCCGCCATGTGATCGTAGCAAGTACGCGCAGTGGTGAGACGTGCGGGTGTGCTCGCCGCGCGCTGCCGGCGGCGCTCACCGCCGGCCAGGAACATCAGCTTCTCCAGAGCGGTGCCGACCGATGGACCCTGCAGGCTGTAGTAGCGGTGCCTGCCCTGGGCATGCACCTTGACCAGTTGCTCCAGCTTCAATCGTGCGAGATGCACGCTCGCCGTGGCGGGGCTCACGCCCGCGACCACTGCCAACTCGGTGCTGGTTCTCGCACGACCGTCCATCAGGCAATACAGCATGCGCGTGCGCGCAGGCTCGGCGATGGCGGCGGCGACACTGGAAACGACTGCGTCCACATCCATTGTTTGATGGTAGACGAATTATCCCGTCGCGCCATGCATACATTGGCGTGCCATGGAGCCAAACGAGCTTCCCGAGAATCCCGTCGCGTCCCGCCGCACGGTGGTGATCGGCGCGCTCGGCGCCGTGGTAGCCACGAGCCTGCCGTCCGTCACACTGGCCGGTATCGGTTCTCAATGCGATGAACATTCCGTCAGGAGTCGCCAGATGGCCATTGCCTGTTTCATCCGTTACCAGATAGACCCGTCCCAGCGCGATGCTTTCAAGACTTACGCCGCAAACTGGGGCCGGATCATTCCGCGCGGTGGCGGTCATCTGATCGGCTATTTCCTCCCGCACGAGGGCACGAACGACGTCGCGTGGGGCCTCGTCGCGTTCGACAGCCTGGCCGCCTACGAGGCCTATCGCGCGCGTCTGCGGACCGACCCGCAGGCGCGCGAGAATTTCGAGCTGGCGCAGTCGAAGCGCCTGATCCTGCGAGAAGAGCGCACTTTCGTGGAAGTGGTGGACGGGACATTCGGCGTTCCTCCCGCCCGCGCGAGCAAATGATGTCTGCAGGCGTGCCCGGGTAGCGAAGTCGTCATCGCCGCGCCGTGCCAAGCTCAGGCCAATGTCAGCCGCGGCCTCAAACGTAGCTGAGCCACCAGTCCTGTCTGCGTGCCTTGACTGCTGCGACCCATCGGCACAGCGGATACAGGATGACGACAACCGCGATCCAGATCAGGTACACGCCGAACAAGCCGACACCGTAGCCTTCTGGAAAGAAGCGGTAGGGAGTCAGGAACTGCGCTGCTGAAAACCCTTGCGCGATGCCCAGCAAGACGGCTGCGGCATGAATGAGATAGAAATGCGCGATGTAGAACGCCAGCGGCGCGCGGCCAAACGTCACCAGGATGTCCTTGACCGGGCCACGGAAGCGATCGGCAAACGCGCATAGGATCGCGCCAGGACCCAGCGTCATCAGGACAAAGAGAAGACTCGGCGGATACTTCGTCGTACCGAGAAAGGACATGACCGACGCTGCAGTCCCGCTCGGGTGTAATTCCCAGGGGCGCGGGTCGCCGTACGCATTCAGAGTACGGATCAGAATGAACGCGATGACCATCCCCGCACCGATGCGCAGCAACCATTGGTCCCGCTGTTTCGCCGGCAGCTCGAAAAGACCGGCGGCCCCGTAGCCGAGGAACATGACACCGATCCAGGGCAGCAACGGGTAGTTGAAGTAGATCGCGAACGGGCCGACTTCGTAGAGCTGTCGCGAATGGAGTGCCGCCCATACCGGGGCAGTGCTGCCGCTCGTCATCGATGCCGGCCAGGTGGGGTCCAGGAGATTGTGGCCCAGCAAGATCGCAGCACCGATGACGAGACACGCGCGCCGACCCAGAAATTGCGCGCCAGCCAGCGTTACCATGCTGGCAGCTATCACCCAGATCACCTGCAGGTTCACGTAGGTTCGTCCGCCGAAGCCGTCGACGCCTGTCGGGGCGAACGATGCGGCTGTGGAGATGACGAGAACCTCCAGGACGAGCAGCCACAAACCTCGCGTCAACAGAAATGACGCCAGTTCCGCGGGCGTCTTGCGGCCCGCCATCAGACCCGCACTCGCCCCGGCAAGGAATACGAATGTCGGGGCACAAAAGTGAGTGATCCACCGGGTCGCAAATAGCAGTGGGCCGGTTGTTGGGTCCGCCGTTGGATCCTGTACCGCGGCGATCATGAAGAAGTCCCGAGCGTGATCGAGAGCCATCACCACGATCACGAGCCCGCGGAGCATGTCCAGCGATGACATGCGGTACGCCCGCCGATCGACTGCCAGGGCAGCGGTCGCTTCAGCAGAGTGTATCGGTGGGTTCGCAACCGTCGCTTGGCTCGAGCTCATGGTGACCCTCACACCAGGCAAGTAACGGTAAGTGCCGCGGTCAGGTCTCCCGGTTCACCACCGCGGACGCGGCAGGCGATATGCTTCGCACCCCGACCAACGGGACTGGTCACCTGGCGCTGTCCGTGCTTGCCGTCCGCGTGCTTGCCTGGCGCGCCGGCCGCGCGCGTTGCGACGAACGAGCTGGAGTCAACAGTGCTCACGAGGCGAACAGGTGAATCAGCGCTCCGCACGTGCGGTGGCGCGGCGCTGGTGCTGCTCCTCGCGCTCGGCGCCTGCGCCCACGCGGACGCGCGGTTCGAGCGACCGGAAGTCATTCGCTTCGGCGCCAGCGTTGCCGAGATCGAGCGCGCCCTCGAAGGGCAATGCACGCGGCGCCGGCTGCGGACCGACGATCCCGTCTTCCTCCCCGGGGTGCGCGAGCGGCAGCTGCAGATCGATTGCGACGGCTTTCAGTTCTTCGGCCACGGGCGCCGCCTCGAGCTCGTGTTCCGTGACGATCGGCTGGTGCTGGTGTGGCTGATGGTCACCGACGCGGAGGCGGCGACGATGATCGACTCCATGACGCGCGCCTACGGAGCGCCCACCGAACGCAACGCCGACTACGTCAGCTACGGGCGTGACCGCGCAGCCTGGCGGTACCGCCCGGCTGAAATTCTGTTCTGGTCCGAAGAGCTCGACGCCGACGTCGCGTGTACCTACCCCGCCCTGTCTCGTCGCTGCGAAAAGTGAGTCGCGGCTTGCAGCGCAGGCGCACCAGCTGCTTCCGCTGGTCGAGATCGACGACGCACTCCTCGCGCGCGAGCACAGCCCATCCGAGGTTGACCTGCCTGGCTGACGAGCGATCTTTCGTGTCATGCCTCCGAGCGTATGGGTCGCATCGGCGTCCCGTATTGAACGAATGTTGCGCGACTGGCTGCTGTGCGCACCCCCACGTTGTCAAACGCGTTGAGATTCGCGGCCGTCGCGGCATACTGGCGTCATGGCGACGCCACTACAGGGCCCAGTGGAGAAGGCGATAGACGTCGAGGCGTTTGGCGTTCAGACCGAGGCGTTGCGCCGGATCGGCTGGGACTTTCATCAGCGCGGCTGGTCGCTCGGTACGAGCAGCAACTACAGCGTGGTGACGCAACGCGCGCCGCTGCGCCTGCTGATCACGGCGAGCGGCCGCGACAAGGATCGCCTCGGCGCCGGCGACTTCACCGTGGTCGACGCCGATGGCGCGCGCGTCGACGCGACCTCGCCCCGCCCCTCCGCCGAAACGCCGTTGCACGCGACGCTGGCGCGCCGCGCCGACGTCGGCGCGGTCCTGCATACGCACTCCGTGCCCGCGACAGTCTTGTCCGACGTCCACTTCGTCAGCGGCGCAGTCCTGATTGCGGGCTTCGAGATGCTCAAGGGTCTCTCGGGCATCAGCACGCACGAGACCAGCGTCGCGATACCGATCCTCGACAACAGCCAGGACATGCCGGCGATGGCGCGGATCATCGCGCAGCGATTCGGCGAGGGATCCCGGGAACACGGCTTCCTCGTGCGCGGTCATGGCCTATACACCTGGGGCCGCGATCTCGACGAAGCGAGGCGCCACGTCGAGATTCTCGAGTTCCTGTTCGACGTCATCATCGCGCGCGGCCGCTACACCGCCGCGCCCGCGCAGCAGAGCTGAGGAGCCGACCATGGCATCGATTTCGATTCCCGCACAGCGGCGCACCATCGAAGACCCTCGAGCCGTGGCGTCGTACGTGACCGCGGCGGCCGGCCTCACTTACGAATGGTGGCCGGTCGAGGGGCGGCTGCCGCAAGGCGCGGACGCTCCCACGGTGCTCGAGACGTACGAGCCCGAGATCGAGCGCCTGAAGCGCAAGGGCGGATACGTGACCGCCGACGTCATCGACGTCGGCCCGCAGACGCCGGGGCTCGACGCCATGCTCGCGAAGTTCAACAAGGAGCATTCGCACGCCGAGGACGAAGTGCGCTTCATCATCGACGGTGCCGGGCTCTTTTTCATCCGTCCGGCGGTGGGACCGGTGTTTGCAATCCAGGTGAGCGCCGGCGACCTGCTGACCGTTCCTGCGGGCACGCGCCACTGGTTCGACCTGTGTGCCGACCGGCGGATCCGCGCGATCCGCCTGTTCATCGACCCGAGCGGCTGGACACCGAAGTACTACGACGACGGGGTACACGCCGAGTACGCGCCGGTGTGCTGGGGCCCGCGCTACCTCACGCCGTGATCGAACACGCCGGGCGCGGCCTGCTCTGCGACATCGAGGGCACGACCACCTCGATCACCTTCGTCTACGACACGCTCTTTCCCTACGTCAGGCGCCAGCTGCGCAGCTTCCTCGCCGGGCACGGCAAGGACCCTGAAGTCATCGCTGCTTGCGAGACCATTGCCCGCGAAACGGGCGCTGCCTCGCTGACGAAGTTTCTCAGCACCGCGCACTTCGATGCCGCTCGACGCGGGACGCCGCTGGGCGTCGACCGTCCGCTCGAACGCGAGGTCCTGCGTCGCATGGACGCGGACGACAAGTCCACCGGCCTCAAGCAACTGCAGGGACTCATCTGGCGTGCGGGATATGCGAGCGGCGAGCTTCGCGCGCACGTCTACCCGGACGTGCGTCCGGCCTTCGCCGCGTGGAACGAGCACGGCGCCGACATTCGTATCTATTCTTCCGGCAGCGTGGCAGCGCAGCAGCTCCTGTTCGCGCACAGCGAGGCGGGATCGCTCAGCGAATACCTGCGCGGCTACTACGACACGCGCGTCGGACCAAAGCGTTCGAGCGACAGCTATCGACGCATCGTCACGGACATGGCAATGGATGCCGGCGCGGTCCTCTTCTTCAGCGACACGCCGGAAGAGCTGGACGCCGCGCGCGCGGCGGGACTCGCGACTGCGCTCGTGCAGCGCGGAGAGCACCCACCACAGGCTCGATCCGCTTCGAACACTGCTGCGAGCTCCGCTGGCGCGCGGCATCCAACGATCACGCACTTCGGCGAAGTGCGGCTGAACTAGAGACGACCGGTGCGGTTAGAGACGACCGGCGGGGCGCGGCCGACACCCGCCCCCGCCGTCGCCGGGCGCTGGGGTCAGTCGCCCTTCTGCCTCTCGCAATTCACATTCGTGTTCCAGTCGGCGAACGTACCCTTGGGATTGCGCTCGAGCCACACGTGCAGCTCGTAGAACGGCGGCAGCGCGTAGCGGTTCGGGCCACTCACCAGGTGCATGAGATGCCCTTCGAGCTGCGCCTGTCCGCCCACCTGCGTGTCCCACACTTCGGCGAGCTCGATGAACTCCACGCCGACCAGCTTCAGGCGGCCGTTCGCCTGCGGCTCGTAGATCAGCGCCTCGGGCTCTTCGGGATTCAGAACGCCGTCGCCGACGCGCAGCGGCGGCAGGTCCGGCGCGGGCGGCGGCAACACGTAGTGAACGCCCATCGCGCCTTCATTCGGGCCGCTCACGCACGGCGTCGCCGGAACCCAGCCTTCGCCCCTGGCAACTTCGAAGTTCCTGTAGCGATCCACGGCACGCTTCACCTTGTTGAACAGCAACGAAGGATCGTTGCTCGCTGGCTGCACGACCTGCGCTCCGTGCGCGCCGTCGTGCGCTGACGATGCGACACCGCCGAGAACGGCGACCGCGCAGCACGCGCCCAGGATGGAATGCTTCGAGCTTGGATTCATGAGTCTCTCTCCCCGCCGATGGCCGGCTGTCGTTGAGTTCTGTTTCTGGCCGTGCACAAGCTAAGGAGACGCAGGCAACGCAGAATCGGGCGAGCTACCCAGATTGCGCGGCCTTGCTGCCTATATTTCGTCCCGCGCTCCGCTGGCGTGACACGGCATGACTGTGTGACGATTGGCGCGGACGCCCGGCACGTTTCGGCGGTGAATCAGCAAGGACAGCGGGGAGAAATCGCGCATGATCGATCATCTCGGCATTCCGGTCAGGGACTTTGCAGAATCCAAAGCCTTCTACCTGAGCGCGCTGGCGCCGCTCGGCATCGGCGTCGTGCTCGAAGTCGACACCGAGGAAGGACCGGCGCTCGGCATGGGAACGAAGGGCAAGCCGTTCTTCTGGATCAGCCAGGCGTCCGTGGGGAAAGGCTTGCACCTTGCCCTGCTCGCGGAATCGCGCGCGCAGGTCGACGCCTTTTACGCCGCGGCGCTGAAGGCAGGGGCGAGCGACAACGGGCCGCCCGGAATTCGCGCCCACTATCACCCGAACTACTACGGCGCATTCGTCATCGATCCCAATGGCGTCAACCTGGAAGCGGTCTGTCACGCGCCTGGCTGACCGACCGGCACGAGAAGGAAAACCACTGCCCATGTCCCAGCTGCATGCGCGCGCCTCGGGCGCAAGCCTGATCTCATCTACCCTCGCAGTGTCCGTGCTCAAGCTGGCCGCGCTGTCGCTCATGGCGAATGGCACGGCGGTGGCCGCGCAAGCTCCCGACCTCGCCAGCGAAATCCCCGGGAAATTCAAGCCAAAGCTCGACGCGTTCGACTACGCCAAGCGCGAAGAGATGATCCGCATGCGCGACGGCGTGAAGCTCAAGACCTTCATCCTGGTCCCGAAAGGGGCGAGCCGCGCGCCGATCCTGCTCACGCGCACGCCGTACAACGCTGCGAAGCGCGTGTCGCGTTTCAACAGCCCGAACCTCGTCTCGGTCGTGCCGCAGATGAACGACACCGCAGCGGCGGCGGGCTACATCTTCGTGTACCAGGACATCCGCGGTAAGTATGGTTCCGAGGGACCGTACGTGATGACGATGCCGCTGCGCGGCCCGCTCAACCGCGGCAAGGCCGATCACGCCACCGACACGTACGACACGATCGAGTGGCTGGTGAAGAACGTGCCGGAGAGCAACGGCCGGGTCGGCACCATCGGCGGCTCGTACGAGGGCTACACCACCGTGCTGTCCACCGTTCGCCCGCATCCCGCGCTCAAGGTCGCGGTGCCTTTCGCTCCGATGGTCGATGGCTGGCGCGGCGACGACTGGTTTCACAACGGCGCGTTCCGCCAGGACGGCGCGCTCGCGTACTTCTACAACCAACAGGCGACGCGCAAGAACGACGAGGAATGGTGGTCGGGTGTGCGCGACACGTATGACGAATACCTGCGCGCCGGTTCCGCCGGCGCGATGGCCGCCTCACGCGGTCTCGAGCAGACCGGATACTGGCGCGCGCTCGCCGAACACACCGCCTACGACGAGTTCTGGCAGGAACAGGCTCTCGACCGCGTGCTCGCAGGCGAGCCCGTGAAGGTACCGATGATGATCGTGTCGGGGCTGTTCGATCAGGAAGACATCTACGGCGGCCCGGCACTGTTCCGCGCGCTGGCGCCGAAAGACCCGGACGGCAAGTTCATCCATCTGGTGATGGGGCCATGGAATCATGGTCAGGGCCGGCGCGAAGGTCGCGGCATCGCTGCGATCCAGTTCGAAGGCGACACGGCGACATGGTTTCGCCGCAAGGTGATGCAGCCGTTCCTGGATCACTACCTCAAGGACGCGCCGCGTCCGGATACGCCGCGAGTGCTCGCCTACGAGACCGGCGCTGACGAGTGGCATCGCTACGATCGCTGGCCGCGCGCGTGCCTCGAAGGCTGCCCGCAGGCCTCACGCAAGCTCTACCTGCTCGCCGAAGGCCGCCTCGGCTTCGATCCGCCCGCTGCAGCCGGTGAGAAGTACGCCGAATACGTCTCCGATCCGGCGAAGCCCGTACCGTATCGCCCACGGCCGACGCTGGCGGGCAGCTCGCCGGATTCGACGTGGGGCGAATGGCTCATGGACGACCAGCGACACGCGGCCTCGCGCCCCGACGTGCTGGTCTTCGAGACCGAGCCGCTGAAGGAACCGCTGCGCGTGGCCGGCGAACCGATCGCGCAGCTGTTCGCCTCCACCAGTGGCACCGACGCGGACTGGGTCGTGAAGGTCATCGATGTGTGGCCGGACGAAATGCCGAATCAGCCGAAGCTCGGCGGCTACCAGCAGATGATTTCCGCGGACATCCTGCGCGGCAGGTTCCGCGCCGACCCGTCGCGCGCGACGCCGCTGGCCGCGAACGAAGTGCTGCCCTACCGCATCGCGCTTCCGCAGGTCAGCCATACGTTCCAGCCCGGGCACCGCATCATGGTGCAGATCCAGTCGACGTGGTTTCCGCTCTACGATCGCAACCCGCAGACCTTCGTGCCGAACATCATGTACGCCAGGCGCGCGGACTATGCGAAAGCGACGCAGCGCGTGTGGCATGCGCCGGGATCGGCAAGCGCCATCGAGCTACCGGTGATCGCGGCTCAGCCCTGAGGAGCGCCGGCCTGCAGCGCCTTGCGTCCGGCGCTGAGCAGATCGATCCACTGCGAGAAAGCATCGAGCATGCGCACCAGTCCACGCTGCACGCGCTCATCGACGAGCTGACCCGAGGCATCGAAGGTCTTGCTCCCGTCGCGCACGAACAGCATGGGTGCCGGCATCACCAGGGCCTCGGTCGACGTCAACGTCTGGCGCAGCGCGGCCTGCGACAATCGCGTGCCCCACTGACCGGCAGTCGCGCCCATGATGGCCACCGGCTTGCCGATCAGCGGCTCGCCCACGCTCTCCCGAGACAGCCAGTCGATGGCGTTCTTCAGCACGCCTGGAATCGACTGGTTGTATTCCGGCGTAGCGATCAGCACGCCGTCGGCCTGCCGCACGGCCGTCACGAGCTCGCGAACTCCCGCCGGCAGTTCCTCGAACCTGCCTTCGTCGTCCTGATTGAAGAGCGGCACGGCGGCGAGGCCAGCGAATGTCTCGAGGGTCATGTCGGATCGCGGCTGCGCCTGCGCGGCTTGCAGCAACGAACGGTTGTACGAGCCGCGACGCAGGCTGCCGGGCAGCGCGAGTATTCTTTTCATCGCAACACCTCCCACACCGCACCGCCGGCTTGCCAGGTATCGGCGAGCAGCAGCAATGCGCAAATCACCAGGCTTGCCCCCATGAGCTGATCGAAGCGCCGGCGGAACATCGGGCGTGCAAGTTGCTTGCTCAGGAGAGCGCCCGACAGTGCCCAGAACGAAAGGCAGGCGGCTGGCACGATCATGAAAGTGCCCAGCACCCAGGCCGTGCCAGCCAGGGACGACTCCACCGACTGCGCGGTCGCCACGGCGGTGAGCACCATCGTCCAGCCCTTCGGATTCAGAAACTGAAACAGGAAAAGCCCGCGGAAGCCCCCTCTGGAATCCGAGCGTACGCCGCTGGCCGAAGACGGTCGATCAGCCTCGACAGCGTCGCGCTCATGGCCAGCGCGCATGGCGGTAGCGCGTTCAGCGGTGCTGCCTGCTGCGTTGAACATTTGCAGGCCGAGCCAGCCAAGGTACGCGCAGCCCACGACCGCGAGCAGCGTGCCGATCACGGGCACCGACGCCAGCGCCGCACCGACGCCAGCGGTCGTCAGCAGCACCATGACGAGCGAGCCGAGCACGATGCCGCCGATCGCCGGAAGCGCGCCGAGGAAGCCACGCCGGGCCGCGGCTGCCATGACCGCCACGTTGTTGGGGCCGGGGGTGATCGCGGATACAGCGACCAGCGCCGCAATTCCGAGTGCCATGCTCACGTCCATCCTTCCTGGTCTCTTATTGAAACCGATTGCCGTACCGCGTTCTGGCGGTGTGGGCAGCATTCTCGTGCATTTCGGCGTTCCAATGGCAGCCTCTTATGGTCTAGTATTCAGACCATGGTCGACCTGCCGCTGAATGCCCTGCGTGCCTTCGCCGTGGTCTACGCCGAAGGCGGCGTGCGCGCCGGCGCCCGCCGGCTCGGCATCGCCCACTCCTCCGTCAGCCGGCATCTCGCCGAGCTCGATGGTTGGCTCGGACGCCGGCTGGTGCAGGAGAAAGCCGGCCGACGCGGACTGATCCTCAGTGCGCAGGGCGAGGCCCTCGGTCGGGCACTGGTGCTGGGATTCGGCGAGATCGAGCGCGTGGCTCAGGCTCTGCGCGACGGCCGCGCGGCGAATTCCGTCGTCCTGTCCACCTCGCCATCCGTGGCCGCGCGCTGGCTGCTTCCGCGCATGGCCGCGTTCGAAGCGGAACGACCGCGCATCGAGCTCTCCGTGCACGTCGATCAGCGCCTCGAGGATCTGCGGTCAGGAGATGTCGATCTCGGGCTACGCATCGGCAAGGGCGACTGGCCCGAGTTGCGCTGCGAGCCGCTGATGGACGATGAGCTCTATCCAGTGATGAGCCCGGAGTACTGGAACAAGGCAGGGCGCCCAAAAAAGCTGGAGCAGCTCGCGAATCTCAGGCTACTGCATGATCGCGATCCCAATGCGTCCTGGGAGCTGTGGCGCCGCGAGCGCGGCCCCGAGACGCTGGCAACGCGAAAAGGGCCGACATTCGCTTCTTCCGACCTCGTCCTGCGCGCCGCAGTACTCGGGCAGGGTGTCGCCCTCGCCCGCCACCGGCTGGCTCGTGCCGATGTCGAATCGAATGTGCTCGCACGGCCCTTCGGCGACGTGAGCGTGAAGCTCGGAACCTCGTACTGGATAGTCCTCCCGAAGCACGCGCAGGTGCGGCCGGCTGCCATGACCGTGATGGCCTGGCTCAAAGCGCAGGCGCGGGAGTAGAGTTTCCTCATGCCCGCACGCATCCTTGCGCTGGTCGCCTGCCTGCCCGCGCTCGCTCTCGCATCGCAATCCACGGCGCCCGCCGCTCCTGCGTGGCTGCCCGCAAGGGCAACCATCGAGTTTCCTGCAAATCCGCCGATCACTGTCGACCTGTACGTCGATGTGCGAACCGGGCGACCCGCGATTGCTTACGCCGACTACGACGCCGCACACCGTGCGGCGCGCGAGGGCGACGGCGATGCCGCCTATCTTCTGTATGAGAACGGCTTGCTGTGTGACGTCCTGAAGCGCTCGGAAGCGCGGGCGGAGCCTTCCCCGGGCGCGACCAGTGAAACTCCTGAGCGACAACGCCTCGACCGTTTCTGCGCAACGATGCCGCAATCCGCTCGGGGAGCTGATCGCTACTGGCTGCTGGAGGCCGCCCGCGCCGGACACGTCGAAGCGGCAGTGGAATGGGGAATGATGATGCCGCGCGACGAGAGCCGCGCAATCCTGGAAGGCCTCTGGTATCGCGGACACCTGCTCGCACTGGGCGAGCTCGCCGATCACGAGCGGCAGTGGACCGAGCTGTCGCCGGAACCCGCGAGGACGCTGCTGGTTCGCTCCGTCGGCTACGAGTGGCTCTACGTCCGGCTGTCCGAGGCCGCATATGGCGCGGCGTCGGAGCACCGCACGGCACTCGATCAGGTAGCGCGCAACTTCAACGCGCGCTGGGATTCCCTGAACGACGAGGAGCAGCAAGCCGCGCTGGTGCACGCGCGCAGCCTGCTTCTCGAGTCACAGGACTGCTGTACGGTACCGCTGTCCGGTCCGCGCCCCGTCTTCTAGGCCCGCGGCAGCGCGGCCCGCCTCAGGGCTTGGTCGTTCCCACCGCCGTCTCGCGTACGAGCCAGTCAACGACCGCATTGAGCGCTTCGCGCTCGCTCGCACCGCGATTGCGCGCGTCGTCGTACACCTGGACCTGACGATGCGCGCTGGTGCCGCGGCGCATGATCTCGCGCGTGTGTTCCACCTCTTTCACGCAACCCATGGCCTCGGCATCCTCGCGCACGAGGGCGAGCATTTCCTCGAGCAGCTCGGCGAACGGCACGACTTCGCCTTTGGCGAGATCGAGCAGGCCTTCGTCGAAGCTGTAGCGCATCGCGCGCCAGCGGTTTTCGCTCAGGAGCATGTCGGAGTACACGCGCCACTGCTGATTGTTGCGACGGGCGCGGTACAGCATCCGCAGCACGCAGACGTTCATCGCGGCCAGCGCCACGGAGTCTTCGAGGCTGGTACAGCAATCCATGATGCGGGTCTCGAGCGTCGGATAGCGCCAGCTCGGGCGCAGGTCCCACCAGATCTTCGAAGTGTCCTGGATCAGGTTGTTCTGGATCAGCGTGTTGATGTGGCGCTGATACTCGCCGTAGCTCGCGAAGCGCTCCGGCAGACCGGTGCGCGGCAGCGCGTTGAAGACGGTGAGGCGGAAGGACTTCAGGCCGCTGTTCTCGCCCTCCCAGAACGGCGACGAACACGACATCGCCAGCAGGTGCGGCAGGAAATACGACAGCTGGTTCATCAGGTCGATGCGCAGCTCGTCGTCCTCGAGACCGACATGCACGTGCATGCCGCAGATCACCATGCGCCGCGCCGCCGCCTGCATCTCGCGAGCGAGGGCGAAATAGCGGTCCTTCTCGGTGTGTTTCTGGAGCATCGCGCGGGCGAACGGGTGCGTCGAAGCGGCGATCGGTGCGATGCCGTACTTGCGGGCCACCTGCACGACGATCCCGCGCAGGCGCGCCAGCTCGGCGCGCGCGTCCTGCATGTTGGTGCACACCTTGGTGCCGATCTCGATCTGCGAGCGCAGGAACTCGGGTGTGATCTGCCCGCCGCCCAGCTCGGTACATTCCTTGAGCAGCGCGGCTGGCGGATCGTTGTCCAGGTCGCGCGTGTCCAGCTTGACCAGCAGGTATTCTTCTTCGATTCCCACCGTGAACGGTGGCTGCTTGACCGGCATGCTGCCCCCCCCTCTTCTTGCTTCTACTTCGTCCTCTCTCTACGGCCGCTGCTTGCGCCAGTCGCGGTGCAGATGCGGGTCCGCGAGGATCGGCGCCAGCGCCGTCGCCAGTATCGCGCTCCAGCGCGCGACCCCTGGCGGCGATTCGATCAGGTCCTGGCGCACTTCGATGCACACGTGCGGCAGGCCGGCGCGCTCGGCGTGCCGCGCAACAGTGTAGTCGGCCGGGTGGCGCCCCGAATACGGCAGGTTGTCGCCGACCGTGACTTCGCCGGTAGCCGCGAGCCCCTCGAGCAGCGGCACCGCAATCCGCGGGTCGCGGTCCCAGAGCACGCCCACGTGCCAGGGCCGCGGCGTGTCGTTCATCACCGGCGTAAAACTGTGGATCGACAGGAAAGCCGGCACGACAGCCCGCCGGCGGAAGTCGTCGAGACGCTCGGCGACGGCGCCGTGGTAGGGCTCGAAGAAGGAACGTACGCGCAACTCGCGATCCGCGGCAGCGAGCTGGCGGTTGGCCGGGATCGGTGTGCGGTCGCTCACCTCGACGATCGACGTTGGATCGTCGAGCGCCCGGTTGTTGTCGATCAGCAGGCGCGAATAGCCCGCGATCACGGCCGGAGAGTCGAAGTGCTGGGCCAGCGCGCGAGTGAGGTTCTCTGCGCCGATGTCCCAGGCGATGTGCCGCGACAGTGCCGACTCGTCGAGGCCGAGGCCTCGCAGGGCGCGGGGCACCGCGTGGCTGGCATGATCGCAAACCAGCAGCAGGGGTGCGCGGCCGGACGTGTTGGCCAGGGTGTAAGGCGGCGGATCGCCGGGGCCAATCAGGGGCCATCCGGGCGTGAGCGAGGTCGGCTCGGCAGCGGTTTTCATCGCTTCATATGGTACCGGACTTCGCTGGCCGCGCGGTGTGGAGCGCGCCGCCTTTGTGGCGGTTCGCGTACCATGGCTGCCGGGGGACACGATGACTGACGCGGGCATCGGACCGACCAGCGCACGCGACCGCATCGAGGAAATGGACGTCCTGCGCGGCGTCGCGCTCTACGGCGTGTTTCTCGCGAACATGGTCGGGTTCAGCACCTTCGACGTCGTCGCAACCGGCCCGCAACTGCTTTCCCTGCCGACCGCCGCCCTCGACTTCACGCTGCTGCAGTTCGTCCTCGTGCTGGTCAACGACAAGGCGAACACGTTGTTCGCCTTCCTGTTCGGCCTGGGCTTCTACCTGCAGATGCAGCGCGCGCAGGCGCGCGGCGCTGACTTCGAGCGCATTTACCTGCGTCGCCTCACGGTCCTGCTGTGCATCGGGCTCGCGCACATCCTCTTGCTGTGGAACTGGGACATCCTTCATCTCTACGCCATCGCGGGCTTTGCGCTCTTCGCCCTGCGACGCGTCAGCACGCGCACGCTGCTGACCGCGGGTCTCGTCTGTACGCTTTTTTCGTACGACCTGCCGGGCCAGCTCGTCGACGCGCTCGGCGTGAGCGAGAGATTCGATCTGGAAGCGACTTACTCGGCGGAGGCGGTGCTCGCCCGCCAGGACCTTGCTCACAGCGGCGACTATCCTGGATTGGTGGTCGCGTTCGGGGACTTCCTGTTGCGCGACTACGTTCTCAGCGGACTGCTCGTCGGCTGGGTGGTCTATGCGCTCGGCCGTTTCATGCTCGGCGCCTGGGTCGGCCGCAAGGGCTGGGTGCAGAATGCGCCGCAGTACCTGTCCGGATTTCGTCGTCTGATGCGCGTTGCGCTGCCGCTCGGGCTGATCCTCGAGGGCATCGGTCGCCTCGCCTTCTATTACTCAGGCACCGCCCGGCTGCCCGATTGGGACCACTGGTCGCTGGTCGGCGCCACCCTGCACCAGGTGGCGGTACCGATCCTCGCGGCGGGGTACCTGTGCGCGATCGTGCTCGGCCTGCACCACCCGCGCATGCGCCCGTTCCTCGCCCCCTTCGGTCACGTCGGGCGCATGGCGCTGTCGAACTACGTCGCGCAGAGTTTCGTGATCGCTTTCGTGCTGTTCGGTGTCGGCCCGGGCCTCGCGCTCGCCGGGCGTATCGGCGTGAGCTGGCACATCGTCATCGTCACCGCGGCGTTCGCGGTGCAGGTGATCGTGAGCCGGTGGTGGCTCGCGCGGTTTCGCTTCGGGCCGCTCGAGTGGGCCTGGCGCGGACTCACCTACGGCGCATGGCCCGCATTCCGTCGCGGGAAGGAAAGAGGCTCAGGCACCGCTTCGGATCCGGCAACCTAGACCAGCTTGCGCATCGGCGTCGCGATCCGCCGCTCGTGGGGGAAGTGCTCGACCGAGCGCGGCTCGGCAACGAAGAAGCCCTGCGCGTAGCCCACGCCCAGGCGTGCCAGCTCGTTGAGCACATCGCCGGTCTCGACCCGCTCGGCGATGGTCTGGATGCGCATGGCGCGGCCGATCTGGCTGATCGCCTCCACCATGCTGCGGTCGATCGGATCGCGCGTCACGGCCTCGACGAACTGACCGTCGATCTTGAGGTAATCGACCGGCAGCGTCTTGAGGTACATGAACGAGGACAGGCCGCTGCCGAAGTCGTCGAGCGAGAAGCGGCAGCCGCGGGCCTTCAGCTCGCGCATGAAGTAGACGACGTTGGCGAGGTTGGCGACCGCCGCGGTTTCCGTGATCTCGAAGCAGATGGCGCCGTCGCTCATCGGATTGGCAGCCAGCTCGCTGATCAGGAACTCCAGGAAATGATTGTCGTTGAGGGAGGTGCCCGAGAGGTTCACCGAAAGCGTGTAGGCCGCAGTGGCATCGCCCGCGCGGTGCGCGAGCGCGGTAATGGCCTGATGCACCACCCACCGGTCGATTCCCGGCATCACGTTGTAGCGCTCGGCCGCCGGAATGAACTCGATCGGCTGGATCAGCGCGCCGCTCTCATCGCGCATGCGCAGCATCAGCTCGTAGTGCCGGCGCGCGTCGCGGTTGTCGCCGATCGCGACGATCGGCTGGAAGTACAGCTCGAGGCGATCTTCCTCGCAGGCGCGCGTCAGGCGCGACACCCACTGCATCTCGCGATGGCGCTCCGGCACGTTGTCCTGCTGGTACACGTGCACGCGGTTGCGCCCCTGGTCCTTCGCCGCGTAGCAGGCGACGTCGGCAGCGCTCATCAGCGCCGCCATGCTCTCCGTCTCCGGCATGATCTCGACGATGCCGATGCTCACGCCGACGTTGAGCGCGCCGTCGTGCCACACGAAACGGTAGTCGCGGATCGCCTGGCGCAGCGTGTCGGCGATCTTCATTGCCTGGTCCGGCGTGCAGTCGGCCAGCAGGATGCCGAACTCGTCGCCGCCCAGGCGCGCGAGCGTATCGCTGGCGCGGATGCGCGTCTGCAGGAGGCCGGTGATCTGCTTGAGCAGGCGGTCGCCGGCAGGGTGCCCGCAGGTGTCGTTGACCAGCTTGAACTGGTCGAGATCGAGGTAGAGCAACGCGAAGCGCGCGCCTTCGTTGCGTCGCGAGCTCACGAGCGCCGCGTTCAGCCGTGATTCGAACTCGCGCCGGTTGATCAGCCCGGTCAGGGCGTCGTGGCTCGCCTGGTACGAGAGCGCGCGCCGCAGGCGCCGCTCGCGGCTCACGTCATGGAACACCATCACCGCGCCGATGACGCTGCCGTTGCGGTCCCGGATCGGGGCCGCCGAGTTCTGGATCGCGATCTCCTGCCCGCGCCGGTTGAGCAGCACGGTGTGATCGGCGAGCCCGGTGACGCGTCCGTCGCGCAGGCAGCGCACGACGGGGTTCTCGACGCTCTCGCGATCGGTTTCGTTGACGAGCGTGAAGATCGAAGTGACCGGCAGGGCGCGCGCCTCGGCGTTCTCCCAGCCCGTGACGCTCTCGGCCACGGGGTTGAGGTAGTCGACGTGCCCCTGCGCGTCGGTGGTGATGACCGCGTCGCCGATCGACTGCAGCGTGACCTGCGCGCGTTCCTTCTCCTCGAACACTGCCGTCTCGGCCTTCTTGCGCTCGGTGATGTCGGCGAACGTGCCTTCGTAGCCGACGACCGTGGCGTGCTCGTCGCGGATCACGCGTCCGCTCTCGAGGACGACCAGCGGCGAGCCATCCTTGCGCCGGAGCACGAACTCGGCGTTGTGCAGCTCGCCGCTCGCTTCCATGCGCCGCGCGCATTCGACGCGATCGGCCGGATTCCAGTAGAGATCGGTCGCCGCCGAGAGCGCCAGCAGCTCCTCGGCGCTGTCGTAGCCGAGCATCGCGACCAGCGCCGGGTTCACCGACAGGAACTTGCCGTCCCGGCTCGTCTGGTACACGCCTTCCATGACGTTCTCGAACAGGCCGCGGAACTTCGCTTCGCTGGCGCGCAGCGCGCTCTCCGCGCGCCGCCGCTCGATGGCGATACCCGCGAGCTGCGTCATGCGCGACATGAGCTCGAACTCGCGCCGTCCGGGCGTGCCGGTGACCTTGCGATAGATCGCGAACGTGCCGAGCGCGCCGCCGTCGACGCCCACGATCGGTGTCGACCAGCACGAGCGCAGCCCGACCTTCAGGGCCACGTCGCGGCGCTGATCCCAGAGCGCGTCCTTGGCGATGTCGGCGACGATCACCTGCCGGCCAAGGTAGACGGCCGCCGCGCACGAACCGTAGCGCGGACCGACGGGCGTACCCTCCATCGCCGCGCGAAAATCCGCCGGCAGGCGCAGCGCGATGCTCTGGTGGAACGCCTGCGACTGCGGGTTGAGGAGGCTGATGCAGCAGTACGCGTCGCTGCACACCTTCTCCATGACTTCGGCGATCGCCTCGAGCGCGACCGACAGGTGCGCGTGCGAGGCGAGCTTCTCGAACACACGGCGCTCGCCCGCGCTGATCATCTCCAGGCGCTTGCGTTCGGTGATGTCGGTAATGCTGCCGCGGATCAGCCGGCGGGTGGAGCTCGGCAGGCGCACCAGGCGCACTTCGCAGGGAATGTCGATGCCGAGCGCATCGCGATGCAGCCACTCGAACACCGGCGTCTCGCCGGCCAGGGCCCGATCGATGAAGCCGCGCGCCACGCCGAACGAGGACGTGCCGTCAGCCTGCGTCGCCGGGCTCACCTGCTCGGGACCGGCCGCCAGCAGGCTGGCGCGGTCCATCTTGAAGAAGCGCACCGCGTTGTCGTTGACGTCGACGAACTTGCCCTGGTCGACGTCGAGCACCACGATCGCCTCGGGCGCGTTCTCGACCAGCGTGCGATAGCGCGCCTCGCTGTCGCGCATCGCCGCCTCGGACTGGCGCCGCTCGGTGATGTCGCGCAGGCAGACCACGTAGACGCGACGGCGCTGCACGCGCGCTGCGCTGACCGCGATCTCGGCAGCGAACTTCGCACCGTCCTTGTTCTTGCCCCAGGTCTCGTGCGCCGCAAGATCGACGTGCGTGTCATCGAGACGCGCCGCCAGGCGCTCGAGGTAGTCGCGGGCAGTTCCCTGCTCGGTGGCTTCGGGAATCAGGTGATCGAGGGTGAACCCGAGCACCTCGGCCTGGCTGTAGCCGAAGATGCGCTCGCCCGTCGGATTGAACATCTCGATGTGGCCGGTCTCGTCCACCGTGATGATCGCGTCCTTGATGTGATCGAGGATCGCCTGCAGCTGGCTCGCGGTCTGTTCCTTGATCTCGCGCGTGAGCGCCTGCGCTTCGTCCGACATCATCTGCATCGAGCGCACGATGCCGCGGCGTTCCTCGTCGATCGAGTCGTAGCGGCGACTCACGAGATCGAGCAGGCGAGTGAGATCGGGCGCACCGCCGAGGGAATCGACCGAGGCCTGGCGCACCTGCTCCACGAGCACGCGGTTGAGCGAGCGCGAGTTGGAAGGCGGCGCGGCGGCGGCGGTCGGCAGTGCCGTGACCGTGGTCGTCGTCGATGACGATGCCGATGTCGCTGCTGAAGCCGTCGGCGCCGCAGCGGGAGGCGTCAGGATGCGATTCGGCTGGGTGAAACACTCCGAGACCGGCAGCAAGTCCTCGCACGCCGGATCGGTCTCGTCCCAGGAATTGGCGGCATTGTTCCCGCCAGGGTTTGACATAAGGCGCCCACCGCGATGCGCGCCAGTCCGATAGCGCGTCCGGGCATCTTAAGTAGCATGCGTCGCGGGCCTGTGTGACTGGGCTCAAGATTCCGCGACATGGCTTTCTTTTGCGGAGCTTTTTACATCAGCCGCGGTGGTCGCGGCCCCCTGCTGCCGGCATCCGATCCGCCCCTCGCGATCGTGGCGCTCGCAGCGTCCTGCTGCGCCCTGGCAGGGCCTTTCGCAGGGCCGCTGCGAGGTCGCCGGCCGGACGTACAGAGACTGATTCCAGTCCCAGCCAGGCCGCCATCGTCTGGAGCTCCGCGGCGAGCGCGCTCGCCGTTTCAGGAGCTGCCCTTTCGCCGTTGAGCCGCTTCTCTCCGTACGCCGCCATCACGCGCAACACACCAGCCTGACGATCGGCCTTGAGATCGATCCGCGCCACGAGGCGATCGCCCATGAGGAACGGCAACACGTAGTAGCCATGGACGCGCTTGTGAGCGGGCGTGTAGATCTCGATGCGGTAGCGAAAAGCGAACAGGCGCTCAGCGCGCGACCGTTCCCACACCAGGGGATCGAACGGCGAAAGGAGTGCGTGCCCTTCGATGCGCCGTGGACAGCGCGCCTGTGCATGCAGGTACGCCTGCTGCTTCCAGCCCTCGACGCGAACCGGTATCAGCTCCGCGGCTTCGACGAGCTCGGCGAGGCGCGCCTTCGCATCGGCCAGCGGCAAGCGATAGTAGTCACGCAGGTCATTCGCCGTCGCCACGCCGAGCGAGCGGGCAGCCCTGCGCATGAGCTCGCGTTGAGCGTCGGCGGGATCCGGCGTCGGCAGCGCGAGAATCGATGCCGGAATGACGCGCTCCGGGATGTCGTACAGGCGCTCGAAGCTGCGTCGCGTCGAGGTGGTGATGCGGCCCGCCCAGAACAGCCATTCGAGCGCGATCTTGGTGTCGCTCCATCCCCACCACCAGCTGCCCTTGCCTTTCTGATCGGCGAACTCGGACGCCGCGATCGGGCCTCGCCGCACCACCTCTTCGAAGGTCGATTCGATGAAGCGCCGGCGCTTGCGGCGAAAGCGGATGAGCCCGCCATAGGTGCCCTCGAGACGAGCCGCGCGTTCCATCCGCCAGCGCAGCAGCGGGTGCATTTCCACCGGCAGAAGCGATGCCTCGTGCGCCCAGTATTCGAAGAGCGTGCCGGGACGGCTCCACGCGGCGCGATCCACCATCTCGCGCGCGTATGGACCGAGGCGGGAGAACAGCGGCATGTAGTGCGCACGCACCAGGACGTTGACCGAATCGATCTGCAACACGCCGACCTTGCCGAGCACGCGGCGCAGGTGCCGGCGGTCCACGCGCCCTTCCGGACGCTCATCGGCGAAGCCTTGCGCGGCGAGCGCGATGCGCCGCGCGGTGGCGAGCGAAAGAGAATCGCTCATCGAGCCTGGCATCCGGGGGGACTCACACCGGCACGGTCACTCCGACGATTCGCGCCCGGCGCGCTTGCGCTCGTGTTCCTTCAGCGCGCGCTTGCGCAGGCGGATGGAGGTCGGCGTGACTTCCACCAGCTCGTCGTCGGAGATGAACTCCATGGCCTGCTCGAGCGAGAAACGCACGGGGGGCGTGAGGATCAGCTTCTCGTCGGCGCCGGCCGAACGGATATTGGTGAGCTTTTTCGACTTGAGCGGGTTCACGGTGAGATCGTTGTCGCGGCTGTGGATGCCGACGATCTGTCCCTCGTACACTTCTTCGCCGGGGCCGATGCACAAGCGGCCGCGGTCCTGCAGGTTGAAGAGCGCATAGGCCAGGGACTTGCCCTGCGCGTTCGACACCAGCACACCGTTCACGCGCACGCCGAGGTCGCCCGCGACCTGCGGCCCATAGTGATCGAACACGTGATACAGCAGTCCCGTGCCCGAGGTGAGCGTGCGGAACTCGGTCTGAAATCCGATCAGGCCGCGCGACGGCACCAGGTAGTCGAGCCGCACGCGGCCGCGGCCATCGGGCTGCATGGCGCGCAACTGCGCGCCGCGCTCGCCGAGCGCCTGCATCACCGAGCCCTGGCCCGCGTCCTCGATGTCCACCGTGAGCAGCTCGTAGGGCTCGTGCGCAACGCCGTCGATGTGCTTGACCACGACGCGCGGCTTGGATACAGCGATCTCGTAGCCCTCGCGGCGCATGTTCTCGAGCAGCACTCCCAGGTGCAGCTCGCCGCGGCCGTAGACGATGAACTTGTCGGGGTCGTCCGTTTCCTCGACCCGCAGCGCGACGTTGTGCGTGACTTCGCGCCCGAGGCGCTCGCGGATCTGGCGGCTGGTGACGTACTTGCCGTCGCGGCCGAAGAACGGCGAGGTGTTGACCTCGAAGGTCATGCTGATGGTCGGCTCGTCGACGGTGAGTGCGGGCAGCGGCTCGACCGCGACCGGATCGCACAGCGTTTCCGAGATCTTGGGCTCCGCGATCCCGGCGAATGCAACGATGTCGCCGGCCTCGGCGCTCTCCACCTCGACGCGCGTCAGGCCGATGAAGCCGAGGATCTGGCCCACGCGCTCCTGGCGCACACCGCCCTGCGCGTCCACGACCGACACGCTCGCGTTGCGCCGGATCGTGCCGCGCTTGATGCGCCCGATGCCGATCGCGCCCACGTAGCTCGAATAGTCGAGCTGGCTGACCTGCAACTGCAGCGGCCCGTCGGGATCGACGTCCGGCGCCGGACAGAAGCGCACGATGGTTTCGAACAAGGCGTTCATGCCGGCAGCCTCGCCCTTCGGATCGAGCGAGGCGAAGCCGCGCAGCGCCGAGGCGTAGACCACGGGAAAGTCGAGCTGCGCCTCGGTCGCACCGAGGCGGTCGAACAGGTCGAAGGTCTGGTCGAGCACCCAACCGGGCCGCGCCTCGTCCCGGTCGATCTTGTTGATGACGACGATGGGTCTGAGGCCGTGCTTGAACGCCTTCTGGGTGACGAAACGGGTCTGCGGCATCGGCCCGTCGACCGCGTCGACCAGCAACAGCACCGAGTCGACCATCGACAGCACTCGCTCGACCTCGCCGCCGAAGTCAGCGTGCCCTGGCGTGTCGACTATGTTGATGCGGTACTCACCCCACTTGATGGCAGTGTTCTTGGCAAGGATGGTGATGCCGCGCTCGCGCTCGAGCGGGTTCGAGTCCATGACGCGCTCGGCGATCTCCTTGCGCGCGTCCAGCGTGCCGGACTGGCGCAGGAGCTGGTCGACCAGCGTGGTCTTGCCATGGTCGACATGGGCAATGATGGCGATGTTGCGAAGATTGGCGATCACGAAGCGCGTTCACACCGACCCGGCCGTTCGCCCACGCAAACGACCGCTCGTCGGCTCCAGGTAGCGGGTGGCCACATTCTTGGCCGGAAACTGACAGGGCCGCGCATTATAGCGGCGCGAACGGGTCACGCGCATACGTAAGGCCGCTGACGGGGACGGGGGACGGGCGGCCGGGAACGCCGATCGGGTGGCGCGAGTCTCTTTCCGGCGGCCGGAACCTTTACGAATCTTTACCCGGAGCACCATTGCTGACATGTACCAAGCCGTGCAAAGTGCGCCCTCTGAATCGGCAGGGGATCGCATGAAACACCAACGAAAACGCGTCCGTCACGCGAGGCGCGCATCGGCAATCCGCCCATTCGCCGTCGCGCTTACCGCCGCGATGCTGTGCGTCGCCTGTGGCCAGAAGAACCAGGGCGGCGCGCCGCCGCCGCCAGAGGTCGGTGTGATCCAGGCGCAGCCGCAGGCCGTGCCCATCACGCGCGAGCTCGTTGGCCGCCTTTCCGCCACGCGCGCCGCCGACGTGCGCGCGCGTGTGGCCGGTGTGCTGCTCAAGCGTCTCTACCAGGAAGGCAGCGACGTCAAGGAAGGTCAGCCGCTCTTTCAGATCGACCCGGCGCCGCTGCAGGCGGAATTCCAGGCGGCCGAAGCCGCGCTCGCGCAGGCGGAAGCCAACGCCACGAACGCGAAGATCGCCGCGCAGCGACACCGCGATCTGGTCGTGACCGGATCGGTGTCGCGTTCGGAGCTCGACAACGCGGAAGCGAACGAACGTTCCACGGCTGCACAGGTGCAACAGGCGAAGGCGAATGCGCAGGTCGCACGCATCAACCTCGGCTACGCCACCGTGCGCTCGCCCATCGCGGGGCGCGCCGGCCAGCAGCGCGTCACTGAAGGCGCGCTGGTCGGCGAGAACGAGCCGACGCTGCTCACCATCGTCGAACAGATCGACCCGATCTACGTCAACTTCGATCAGTCGGTCTCCGAAGTTCAACGCCTGATGCGCGGACAGGCGACGGGCACAGTGACGCTGCGGCCGGCGAACAAGGCTGACGTGCAACTCGTGTTGAGCGACGGCACAGCCTACGGCTCGTCGGGAACGCTCGAGTTCTCCGCAGTCAGCGCCGACCCGGCCACGGGCTCCCTCGCCTATCGCGGCGTCATCCCCAATCCGGATCGGCAGCTGCTGCCCGGCACGTTCGTCGGCGTGCGCGTCACGCTCGGCGAGCTCAACAACGGGTTCCTGGTGCCGCAAGCCGCGCTCCTGCGCGACAGCACGGGGCCGTACGTGCAGGTGGTCGGCGCCGACGAAAAAGTGCTGCAGAAGCGCGTGACGGCAGAATCCATGCAGGGCGGCAACTGGGTGGTCACGCAGGGGCTGGCTGCGGGCGATCGCATCATCGTCATCGGCTTGCAGCAGGCCCAGCCCGGGATGCAGGTGAAGGCAGTGCCGCAGGAGCCTGCGACGCGCCAGGCGAAGCCCGAAGGCGCCGCCGCCGAGGGCGGCCCGCCGGTCGGACAACAGTAAGAAAACACCATGGCGCAATTCTTCATCGACCATCCCGTTTTCGCGTGGGTGCTCGCGATCCTGATCACGCTCGGCGGCGGTATGGCGGTCGTCAACCTGCCGATCGAGTCGTACCCGGCGATCGCGCCTCCGCAGGTGAACATTTTCGCCTCGTATCGCGGCGCGGATGCGAGCACCGTCGAGACCACCGTCACGCAGATCATCGAGCAGCAGCTCACCGGCCTCGACGGGATGCTCTATTTCACGTCGACGTCGAGCTCCGATGGCAGCTCGCGCATCACCGTGACGTTCGAGACCGGCACCGATCCGGACATTGCGGCGGTGCAGACGCAGAATCGCGTGGCGCTCGCGCAGTCGCGGCTGCCGACCGAGGTGATCCAGCAGGGCGTGAACGTTTCGAAGTCCACCGCCGGATTCCTGATGGCGGTGTCGGTGCGATCCACCACCGGGCAGCACGACGCCGGCGCGCTCAACAACCTGGTCGCTTCGCAGGTCCTGGATCAGATCCAGCGTCTGCCGGGCGTCGGCGCTGCAAACCAGTTCGGCGCCGAGTACGCCATGCGCATCTGGCTGGACCCGCACCGCCTGCACGCCTACGGCCTGCCGCCGACGCGCGTACTCGAGATGCTCCGCGACCAGAACGTACAGTTCGCCGCTGGCTCCCTGGGCGCGGATCCGGCGGTGCCCGGCCAGCAGGTCTCCGCGCCGGTGGTCGCGGAGAGCCGCTTCACTTCGATCGAACAGTTCGAGAACGTGATCCTGCGCGCCGAGGAAGGCGGCTCGACCGTGCGCCTCAAGGATGTCGCGCGCGTCGCCCTCGGCCCCTCGGCGTACGGTTTCGACCTGCGCCTCAACGACCAGCCGGTGGCAGGCTTCGGCGTGCAGCTGCTGCCGGGCGCCAACGCGCTCGACGTCGCGCAGTCGATCAAGGACAAGATGGCCGAGCTGCAGGCGACGTTCCCCGCCGGCGTCGAATGGTTCGTACCGTTCGACGCCACCAACTTCATCAAGATTTCGATCGAGGAAGTGCTGAAGACCCTGGGCGCGGCGATCGTCCTCGTCTTCATCGTCATGCTCGTGTTCCTGCAGAGCTTGCGCGCGACCCTGATCCCGACGCTGGTGGTGCCAGCCGCGCTCATGGGCGCGTTCATCGGCATGTACGCCTTCGGCTTCTCCATCAACCAGCTGACGCTGTTCGGCATGGTGCTGGCCATCGGCATCGTCGTCGACGACGCCATCGTGGTGATCGAGGCGGTCGAGCGCATCATGCGCGAGGAAGGGCTCTCGCCGCGCGAAGCCACGCGCAAGGCCATGGGGCAGATCACCGGCGCCATCGTCACGATCACCGTGGTGCTGACGGCCGTGTTCGTGCCGAGCGCGCTGCTCGGCGGCGCCACCGGCGCCATTTACCGGCAGTTCGCGTTGACGATTGCCGTCTCGATGCTGTTCTCGGCGTTCCTCGCCCTGAGCTTCACGCCGGCGCTGTGCGCATCGTTCCTGCGCCCGACGCACATGCAGGAGAACCTGCTGTTCCGCTGGTTCAACCGGGCCTACGACCGTTCCCAGCGCGCCTATCTCAAGGTGCTGTCGGGCTCCGTGCGGCACGCGCCCCGCTGGATGGGCGCGTTCGCGGTGCTGGTGGTCCTCGGGGGCTTCCTCTTCTACAAGCTGCCGAGCAGTTTCGTGCCGCAGGAGGACCAGGGTTTCATCATCGGCATCGTGCAACTGCCGGCCGGCTCCTCGCTGAGCCGCACCAAGGACGTGATGACGCGCATGGGCGCGGTGCTGAGACGCAACGAGGCCGTGGACAGCGTGTTCCAGGTCGGCGGCTTCAGCTTCATCGGCCAGGGCGAGAACGTGGGCCTGATGTTCGTGCGCCTCAAGCCCTGGCACGAGCGCAAGGCAAGCTCGTTCGAGCTGAACCAGTGGGCGAACATGAACCTGTTCATGGAGATCAAGGACGCCACCGCGTTCGTCTTCAATCTGCCCACGATTCCGGGCCTGGGCGCCTTCGGCGGCTTCGAGTTCTGGCTCGAGGATCGCGCCGGCAAGGGGCACGACGCCTTGATGGAAGCCCAGCGTGCCCTGCTGGGCGCCGCGGCGCAGACGCCTAGGGTCTCGAACGTTTCTTCCAACACGCTCGCCGACGCGCCCCGCCTGAAGATGACGGTCGATCGCGTGCAGGCGCAGTCCATGGGACTCGACGTGAGCGACGTCTATGGCGCGGTCCAGATGATGCTCGCGCCGGTGTACGCGAACGACTTTTTCTTCGAGGGCCGCGTCCTGCGCGTGCTGATGCAGGCTGACGCGCCATACCGCATGAATCCGAGCGCGCTCAGCCGCATCTACGTGCCGTCGCAGAACGCGACGTCCGGGGGTGATGCGGCTACGGCCAGCAACGGCGCCTCCGCCTCCAACGGCGACGGCACGAGCAGCGGACGGCGGATGATTCCGCTCGCAAGCGTGGTGCAGGCGGGCTGGACCATCGGGCCGCCGAGCGTGTCGCGCTACAACGGCTACCCGGCGGTGCAGGTCACGGGGCAGCCGGGCGCGGGCAGCAGTTCCGGCGAGGCGATGAAGGCCATGGAGGACATGGTGCGTACGAAGTTGCCGCCGGGTTTCGGCTTCGACTGGGCGGGACAGTCGCTGCAGGAGCTGCTGTCGGGCGCACAAGCGCCAATGCTGTTCCTGCTTTCGATCCTAGTCGTCTACCTGTGCCTCGCGGCGCTCTACGAGAGTTGGGCGACGCCCCTGGCGGTGATGCTCATTGTGCCGCTAGGCGTACTCGGCGCCGTGGTGACGGTCTGGCTGCACAACTCGCCCAATCTCATTTTCGGCCAACCGATCGTCCAGGCGCTCTCGAACGACATCTTCTTCAAGATCGGCATCATCACGATCATCGGTCTGGCCGCGAAGAACGCGATCCTGATCGTGGAGTTCGCGGTGAGCGAGCAGTCATCGGGCCGCAGCCTCTACGACAGCGTGATCGAAGCGGCGCGTCTGCGCCTGCGGCCGATCCTGATGACGTCGTTCGCGTTCATCCTCGGCGTCATGCCGCTGGCAATTTCCACCGGCGCCGGCGCCAACGCGCGACGCGCGATCGGCACCGGCGTGGTGGGCGGCATGCTGAGCGCGGCGATCCTCGGCGTTCTGCTGGTGCCGGTGTTCTATGTCGTGGTGCGGCGGCTGATGGGCGATCGGCTGGATCAAGCGACGCCGGATCGCGGCGCCGCGTAGCCAGCTCGAACCGTTCGGAGCAGGTGGCTGACGACTCCAGCCCTCGAGCAGCCCTCCCTGAACCCCAGGGAATGAACCGCCAGCCCTCACCTCGGAAGTGGCGGTTGATTCTGACGCCGCAACGCGTCGCTGGCCGCCTCTTCCTGCTGCACCGCCTTGTCGCGAGTATTCATCTGAGCGCCCTGATAAGGGTTGCCTCCGCCAAGAAGCACGGCGGCCGCGTAGCCTTCCGCAACTACAAGATAGAGGGGACTCTTCAGCCAAGCCTCTACGGAACCGGACTGCTGCTGCAACAGCTCGAATATTTTTCTGCCGAACGCGATATCACACGCGCCGTGTGAGGCACGCGGCTTCTCATAGCATGCATCGTGCTCCTCGCACGCTTTGTTGATGGACTTGCCAAACCATTCGTTCTTGACCTCGAATCCGCCCTCGGGTCCGCAGAAGTTCTTCTTCATCCGGGCGAGCGCCTGTTCGTGTTCGTCCATCGTCTTGATGTCCCGGTCCGTAATCGAACCGGGCACGGTATACGACCAGGAATTGAAGCTGCATTCCATGGGATCGAGAGCGCAGTAGTAGAGGTGGTGACCAGGACCACCCTCCGGGCCGTGCCCACTCGGGTCTACGCGATTGATCGGATCGCTCTCGACGTAGCCATACAGATTCATGCCGCCCTCATATCCGATCGCGTCGGGCTGCAGGAACCTTCCCAGCTTCGGGGAGTACATCCGCGACTTGAAGTAATACACGCCGGGGTCGGTCAGGTAGACCTGACCGGTGAAACCGAAGCGCGAGCTGGCCGGACTGGCGGACTCGCCATGCGGCGAATACCAGGTGCCCATGGTTCCCGCGCCGCTGTTGTTGCTGATCGCCTGGATGGAGCCGCGCTCGTCAGCATGGAAATAGCGACGGTCGCCGGTGCCCGACCCCTCGTACCACACGAGAGGCTCATCAGCTGCGTCGCCGTGCACATAGCGGCGCAACACTGTCCCGGCGCTGTTGTACTCCGCGATCAGGTCGAGGCCGTCGTACAGGAACTTCGTCGTCGTGCCGTTGGTCGTCACCTCGTTCAACATCCCGAGCGGATCGAAGTAGACACTCACCGTGTTGCCCCCGGCCACTGCTGAACGCATCCGGTGATCGATGTCGTATCCGTACGTGTAGGTGCTTTCGCCTGTGGCGAGATTCGCCAGTGTGTCGTGCGTAACCGACGTTGAACCGTGCTGTGTCAGCTGATTGAGGCCGTTATAGCTCAGCGTCGTCGGATTTGCCGCGGGTTGCCACGAGTACATCGGATAGCTGGGGCCGGTATGGTCCACGCTCACGATCTGCGACGCCGGTGACATGGCGAATGTCGATGTTCCGTCGTGTGTGGTGCCCGAGAGATCCTGTGTCAATGTCGACAGCCGACTGAGCGCGTCGTAGGCAAACGACGTGGTCGCGCCATTCGCGCGCGCGATCTGTGTGCGCATGCCCAGCGGGCCGTACGCGAACGTCGCAAGAGTGGTGCTCGTGCTGTCAGTCACGGTAGTCAACTCGTCGGCCGCGTTGTATCCGTATTCCGCGTAGTAACCGTCCGGATGTGTGACGCGAGTGCGCCGCGATGCCGCGTCGTACAGGTAAGTCAACGTGCGCCCGAACGTCGCCCGAGTGCCCAGTCGACCGAACCCGTCGTGCGTATCGATCACACCAGCGCCGGACGTGCTTGCGAACCGTGCCGAGAGCCTGCGGTCGTGATTATCGTAGCTCAGGTAGATGTCTTCCGAGGTCCCGCCCGGCAGATCCTTGAGCGTTATCCTGTTGAGATCGTCGAACTGGTAGGTCGTCGTCTGCGCATTGCGCGCACGCAGCGACACCACGTTGGAATTGGCGTCGTAGGTGAGCTGCTCGTAGTCGGTCGTGGAACTGCTGCCGGTCGTCGTTGGATTGGGAAAGCGGGTCTTGGACAACCTGTCGAAGCCGTCGTACTCGTACGTCGTGCGATAGTTGCGACCGTCAGTGAGCGTCGCCAGCCGGCCGTTGGACGTATAGGTCATCGTGCCAACGTCGATCGGTGCAGGGCTGCCGAAACCGGTGGTCACTTTCGTGACCTGGCTGGCATCGTCATAGGTTCGCTTGGCGATGCGATCGGGTCCGTGCGCTCCCTCCGTGCCTGCGGTGCAGGCGGACGAGGGCAGCGAGGCAAACACTGCAGGATTCATGCGTATTGCGGCACACGACGGTCGACCGAGATCGTCGTACTTGACCTGCTCGACCACCAATGGCGTGCCGCCGCCGGACACGCTTGTCTTCGTTCGACGTCCCGCCACGTCGTGCTCGAGACTCGCGGACTCCGACGCAACGAAGCTGGACCAGTCCCCGTCGGCCTGGCTGTTGACGCTGCCCTTTTCGACCAGCGATGGATTGCCCGGCGTGTCGTATGTGATCCGCAAGGCCACGGGCTTGCGAGCGCCGCCGCCATCCGGATCCGGCGATATCGCGCCGACGATCCGGCGCAGCGCGTCGTATCGCGTGCGCCGGGTGTCGGCGGTTCCAGCCAGCGGGCCGTCCGTCGTCAGCAGGTTGCCGGTGAGATCGTAGGCTATCGTGACGGTGGAAGTGAGGGTGCCTGTGCCGTCGCTCGTGGTCGCGGTCACGGGCCAGCGATTGTTGGCGACGCCGGACGAGCCATGGCCGATCGTCGTCCTGATCTCGTCGCTGGTGTTTGCGCACGATGTCTGCGTGCGGCACGTCGATGTGCCCGTCAGGAGGTACATCGGCTGACCCGACGCCGCCAGCACGCCGGATGAATTCAGGAACCAGGCTTCCAGCGCTGCGTAGCTGTACCGGGTCTGTGGCCGCACGCCACCGGTCGTCGCGGCCGGCGGGGTGACCGTCAGGACGCCGCCGTGCGTCGGGTCGTAGGTGAAGTCTGTCTGCTTGCCTTTGGCGTCGCGCGTCCAGTTCGGCTGGTTGCACTTCTTCGGGTTGGCGCACGTCACGTCGAACTCGGCAGTGGTGACGATGTCCGCCAGGCCTGACCCAGACTTCGCGCGCAGCAGCGTCTGGATGGTGTTGCCTCGCGAGTCGTAGCTGTACTCGACGAAATTTCCTTCAGGCGCGGTGACGCGGGAGAGCCTGGACTGCGCGTCGTACTGGTATGTCGTCGTGCGCGCGAGCTCGTCCCGGTCGGTGAGCACCCGGCCATCGGAGGTCAGGATCCTGCTGCCGCCGCCCATCGGCGAAACGGTCGTGGTGAGAACGCCGCCCCCGAGGAAATAGCTATAGTTGGTCACCAGCCCGTCGGACGCGACCGAATAGAAAAATCCCTCCTGCGTGCAACAAGAGCCGAAGACATTCGACGACACGCTTCCCGGGCGGCGGATCGAGCTCAGACCATCCTGACCGATGCCGTAGGCGGTCACCCGGCCCAGGGAGTCGGTGATCGACATCAGGTAGCTGTCGGCGGCACCCGAATAGGCGATTCCGAGCGATCCAACCGTAGCGCCGGTGGTCCGATTGGTGAGCGTGACCTGCGTGGGAGCGAAGAAAAAATCGAGCACCGTCTGCCCAGTGTTCGGCGGGTAGACGAACGCCATCCTATAGCCGTAGCTCGTCGTCACCTCCGAAACGCGTGTCGCCGTCTTCTGCAGCGTGCAGTTCGGCGCAGTGTAGGCCTCGCACACGATTTCTTGGGTGTACGTGAGGGTGATCGCCTCGCCGTTGGGACGAACGATCGTGCTCAGCAAGCCGACACTGTTGTCCGGGTGCGCGTAGTCAGCTCCACGCTCGAAGAATGTGGCCGTCGTCCCCGAACGTGACGTAAACGTATAAGGTCCCCACAGGCTGTGAGTGAGCGTCGCTCCGTTGTTCTCGACCGGCGTGTAGACGAAGTCGAAGGGTCCACCGGATTCGGTGAACTTCTCGGTCCGCCCGTCTACGATCACCGAAATGGCGCCGGCGCCCTCCGAGGTGACCGCCCCGAGATGGCTGTCCCAGACTCCAGCGCCGCGAATCGTGCGAGTGAACCCGAAGCTGCCCTCTTGCGGACCGACCGTAGGGCCGTGATAGACAGCCTGCAGCAAGCCTGTGAGCAGGTTCATGCCGTTGGCATCCACGAGCTCCCGAACTGGAGGCGGCGCTGCAGGTACCTGCGCAAGTGCCGGAGCAGCAATCGCCGCCGAGAATCCCATGAAGCAGAGCGCGAGCGCGCGTTGTTTCCAGTTCGACATCGTGGTTGTCCCTGAGCTTGTTTCGGTTTGTTCCGGATCTGCCGGCGGACGGATCGCCGCCGCCACCATCCTTCAGGCCTGCGACTTCAGTTGGCGTTTTCCCTGAGGAACGTCACTGTCACGTTGCCGGTGTAGGTCGTGGCGGTGGAGGAATCCGTGACGCGGCAGCGCCATACCGCCGTGAACAGAACGTTCAGCGGAGTTGTGGCGCGCGAAAAGGTCGTCGTGCTGGAGGTGGGTGAATTGACGGCGATCACCGTGTCACCAGAGACCCACTGCCACAAGTACGAATAGCCACCCGTGCCGCCTGATGCAGTGACGACCACGGGTGGTGACTGAAAAACCTGAGTACCGATCTTGTTCCACTCCCAGTGCGCGGTACTCGCCACCGCCTGCAGCGTGCCGTTCGCCGCCGTTCGATTGCTTGCGGAATCGTATGCATAAGTGACGGTCAGCCCGCTGCGCGTGATGCCCGTGAGTCGCCCGTGCATGTCGTACTGATAGGTGGTTGGTGCAGCGATGCTCGCGCTGGTCAACGTTAGCGATGCAGCGATGAGGACGGAGGCTCGAACGGACCGTGCAAAGCGTGTTGCGGTGTTCCGCAGCGAATGACTCATGTTGAACTCCGGTGGGCTTTGCCACCCCTGTTGTCTCGCGTTCTGGGGCCATCCGGCAGCCGTCGGCAACACCCTGCCCTGCGCATTGCTACGCATCAGCAAGCCGGGGGGACGGCTTGGAAATCAGCTATCGGAAAAGTGCGAGGATCGAGACGGCGCTATTGGCGTACGCATGTGGATTCCCCTTGCTGCCCCCTGGTTCGCCCGTGAACCCGACCAAGCTGCCGTACCCACCCGGCGGCGACATGTTGGTCGCTCGAAATCTTCTGCGTTGGATCGAGTCGCTGATTGACTCGGTTGCTTCCGAGACTATGCGCGATCTGTTTCCGTTTCAAGAAATTTTGCGACGCTGCTGCAACAGTCGTCACGACGACCGACCGCGCGAAAACAAGCTGCGGCCAGATCTGGCTTTTTGGATTGTTTGAGGAATCCGCTGACGCCTCGTTGCGGGAAGTGCTGTGCACTGCAGCGTTGGAGTTTCGCTGCGACACCAGTCCAGCCGACCTCATCGAAAATTCCGCGATCGTGTCCTGAGCGACCCCAGCAACCGCGTCTTGTCGATGAGTTTCTCGGCGATCACGTGCGTGACCTCGCCTTCGCGCTGCAACTGGCCGTGCACTTCCAGCAGCTGCGCCTCGAGGAACGGCCGGCGCTGCTGCTCGGCGACCTGCGCCCACACCACCAGGTTCACGTGGCCGGTTTCGTCCTCGAGCGTCACGAACGTCACGCCACTCGCGCTCGCGGGGCGCTGGCGCGTGATGACGATACCGGCGGTGCGCACGCGCCGGCCGTTCGCGATGTCCTGCAGCTCTTTCGCGCTGACGATGCGCTCGGCGCGCAGCTTCTCGCGCAGCAACGCGAGCGGATGGCGCCCGAGCGTGAGCCCGATGCTGCGGTAATCCGCGACGATGCTCTCGCCCTCCGTGGGCGGCGGCAACATCGGGATACCTTCGGCCGGCGCGGTATCGGCCGGCAGCAACGGCAGCGGCTCCTCGATGCCCGCCACCTGCCACGCCGCACGATGACGATTGCCGGTGAGTCGCGCGAGCACGCCCGCCGCGGCGAGCGCGTCGAGATCGCGCTGGCCGAGCAGCGCGCGCTCGGCCAGGTCCTGCACGCCCGCGAACGGCCGCCCGGCACGCGCCGCGACCAGGCGATCCGCGCCGGCGCGTGACAGGTTCTTCGCGAGTCTCAAACCGAGGCGCATCGCCGGCTCGCCGTCCTCGCGCCGCTCCAGCGTGCAGTCCCAGTCGCTCGCGTGCACGTCGACCGGCCGGACCTCGACGCCGTGCGCGCGGGCATCGCGCACCAGTTGCGCGGGCGCGTAGAACCCCATCGGCAGGCTGTTGAGCAGAGCGGCGGTGAACGACGCGGGCTCGTGACGCTTGATCCAGGCAGAGGCATACACCAGCAGGGCGAAACTCGCGGCATGCGAGTTGTGCACCACGAGCTTGTTGGCGAGGAAGTTGTGATCGCCCTCGATCTCGAGGTCGTAAGCCATGCGCCGGCCGGCGGGCTCGATCGCGATGACCTTGTCCCAGTAGATGCGCCGGTCCGCCCGCGTCGGCGTGCGCGCCGCCGCCACGCTGTCGCCGACCTGCAGCTTCGCGAGCGGCCGCCAGGCCGTTTCCGGAGAAGGCTGGCTTTTCTGAGGTAAACTCCTTTTCTGAAAGGCGGCCTTCTTCTGAAAAGCTGCCTGACCTTTTTTCACCAGCCTCTTCGCCAGGAAAGGATGCTCGGCGGTGGCGGTCACTTCGTGCCCCAGAGCCGTGCGCAGCTTCCACACCGACTTGATGCCGCTGCGCTTCACCGCGAGCACGCGACGCTTGCGCAGGCGCAGTTTCGAATCGCATGCCAACGTGTGATCGAGACGTGCACGGCCCACGAAGAGATCTTCGATGGTCACCCACTTTCCAGTGTCCGCATCCAGCAAGCGCGTGTCGCCGGTGACGCACTCCGGGAAACCGTACTCGCCGAAGCCGCGGATCTGGTTGTAGATGCGGCTGGCGAAGTCCTCGCTGTAGCCGCGCTCGCGCATGCCACGGCGCAGGCGCTCCTCCAGATGCTCGAGACCGCCGCGGCGCTTCCATGCCGCCATCGCGCGCCGCAGATCGTCCGCCTCGCCCGGCGTGAAACCCGCTGCGACGATGGCGAGCTGCATCACCTGTTCCTGGAAGATCGGCACACCCAGCGTGCGTTCGAGCACCGCGCGCACGGCGTCGCTCGGATAGTCCACCGCTTCCTCGCCGTTCCGGCGACGCAGGTACGGGTGCACCATGTCGCCCTGGATCGGCCCCGGGCGCACGATCGCCACCTCGATGACGATGTCGTAGAAGTTGCGCGGCCTCAGGCGCGGCAACATCGCCATCTGCGCGCGCGACTCGATCTGGAACACGCCCACGGTGTCGGCGTGGCCGATCATGTCGTAGACCACGGGATCCTCGGCAGGAATGCTCGCGAGCGTGTAGCGCCGGCCGCGCAAGCCCGCAATGAAATCGAACGCGCGGCGAATGGCGGTGAGCATGCCGAGGCCGAGCACGTCGACCTTGAGCAGGCCGAGGTCGTCGAGATCGTCCTTGTCCCACTCGATGACGGTGCGCTCCGGCATCGCCGCGTTCTCGATCGGCACCAGCTCCTCGAGCGGCCCGCGCGAGATGACGAAACCGCCGACGTGCTGCGACAGGTG